>Ga0265314_10000346_pt1 | contig 64391 bp, 56 predicted proteins | sample 4126metaG_FD_203106 | JGI IMG/M metagenome (GOLD analysis project Ga0265314, IMG submission 203106) | Rhizosphere microbial communities from Carex aquatilis grown in University of Washington, Seatle, WA, United States - 4-1-26 metaG | ecosystem: Host-associated > Plants > Roots > Rhizosphere >...
GCCAGATTATCCGCTAAACTTTAACCAGTCCCCAGAACCGAAACCTGAGTCGACCAAACCCTGCTTACTCAGAACCCTTCGGTGTCTTTTTCCCGTGAGTCAACGGGGGCTTCTTGAAATGGGAATGGAGCCCTCGGGGGTCTTCATACGCCGCCGGTGGGTTTGGTCTTGCTGCCCCCAAGGACGGAGGCGCTCCGAAGACGGCCAGAGCAGGTTTTGTGCGATTTTGGGGGGGCGAGACGGCTGGGTGTGCCAGCGAGTAGGCGGAGTGGGGTGGGATTTGGAGCGGATATTCCAGGATTTGGAGCGGGTAATTCAGGATTTGGAAGGGGTAGAGGGAAAGGCTGAAGGCTAAAGGGAGTTACGCGATAACACCGGACCCAACATCCGATATTCACGGGGGTTGCGTGAGAAAGGCCGAAGGCAAAAGGCTGAAGGCTAAAGGCCGCCGCGCGACAACGCCGGACCCAAGATCCGAGATTCGTGGGACCGAAAGGCAAAAGGCGAAAGGCCGTCACGCGACACCGAAACCAAGATCCGAGATTCACGGGAGATGCGTGGGAAAGGCTGGAGGGCTGAAGGGTTGACCTTTGCAGCGTCGGCTCGCCTTTGGCGGCAACGGCGATGGGTGGGCCGGTGTCGGGAGTTGACGAGGAGTGGGGTTGTGTGTCAGGGGGTGCTGGGCCGACGCGACGGTGACCGGTTTCGCTGGGGCTAGTTGGAGACAGGGGTTGACCCGCGGGCGAAGGTTCGGCGGGAATGGGAGTCATAGGGGGATGGGGGGGGTGGGGGATTTGAAATTTGAAATTTCAGATTTGAGATCGGAAGTGTGAGTAGGGATTAGGAGTAAGATCAGGATTAGGATGAGGGGGGCGGTGACGGGCAGAGCCGCCGAGCGGGGTTCGGTTTCATGTCATGCTGAGCGGTTTTCATTTTTTATGGTGAAAGATCGTGCCGGTCTGCAGGGGGTGCAAAGACTGCTTGGACTATATGGACTGTATTACGGTTTTTTTGCGGTTTGAGGGGAGATAACCAGGGATGACCTAGCGCGGCGGAGCCGCAGCCGACGACTGTTGCTAACCACGAAGAAGACGGAGGCTTGACGCTGGGAGGGAACAACTGGGTGCCGGTCGATCGATGGATGGGAGAAGGCCATGCGTCCGATGGGTGTTGGGGCGCCATCCCGGGCATCCGACCTGTTCGGCCCGCCGAGGCGGGAGAGCTGTATGTCAGATCGCGTTAGAGCCAGGAGGTAAGAGGGGGCGCCGAGATCACCATCACGAAACACGACAGGGCGGTGGCAAGGCTTGTCCCTTTTGAGAAACCGAGCTGCGGGGAACTGGTAGAGCTCTTTGCCAGGATAGATGAGTTTCGCGCCAACCATCCGCTGAACCCCAAAGGGATCGAGAAGCTCTCTTACCGGGATCTCATCGAGGGAGGACGCGAGCAATAAGTCGCTTGATGGTCGATGCCTAGATGGCGCTTAGGTGGCTTTTGCCCGATGAACAAGGCGCTTCGTCACTGGCGGTCGGAGACGAACTCCTGGCGGTGGAGAACGTTGGCGGCAAACACTAATCGCACATGACGGTGGTGCAGGTTTGTGGCACGGCGGGCAGGCGCGGCGCCCGCTGGAAACTGAGCAGCTGCAAGACTTCGGAACAGTGCTCGCCACGGGATGTCGTAGTGGTTGGCAACACGCTCAGCCTCCAGAGTTCACCGAGGTTTAAAAGTGTTCGGATCCCCTTCCCAGTTGCGGGATCCGTTGGTGTTCGCTACGCCGCTAAAGCTGATGCTCATGAAGTCCTCCGGATTCTCATTGATGCGGAACACGAGCCGGAGCTTGCTGTAGACCTGACCTTCACGGCTCTTGACGAAGAACCCTTCGCTCAGACCTCCAGACCACTTATACGGAGGGTTGGTTGAAAGCACAAACGTCTCGCCTGAACGGTAGCCACTCTCAGGTGCCGCATAGGTGGTGCGCTCTGTTCCAGAGGATCCAACCAACCCTCCAGAGACAGCTTCGATTTCAAGACTCCACTCCTGCTCATGACGCTCAGAGACGATCCCCTGCGCCCGGTGTACGGTGATCGTAATGTCACCACCGCTAGAGACTTTCCTCCCTTCAATCAGATCAAAGTGTATCGGTTCATTGGTATAATGAAGCGTGTAGTTCTGGTTGATACGCAACAGCGGCTCCTCGCCCTGCAGTTTCCACATCTTGATTGCTACGGGATTGTCGGGGTCAGCATGCCTCTTAGCTTCCTCCTTGGAGTAATCACCGCCCGCGTTCAACGAGGCAAGCGCATAACCCGCTTTCTGCGGCAGGACCCCGAGGATCTGTCCTCGACCGCCATCGAGCGTGAAAAGACCCCTGGCGTCGCTTGTCGTCAATACCTTTTCGTGTGTGCCCGCGTATCCATTGAACACTGTGACATCTCCAGTGATCTCAGCCCCTTGGATTGGATTGCCAAACTGATCCTCCAGTTTGCCGTACAAAAGTATGGGAACATTAACTAAGGGAACGAGGTCATGTAATTGCTTCGATTTGGGCCGCGGGGGCGGCTGAAGCAAAGCGCTTTTTGCAGGTGAAGCAGTCCCGGTAGCCTCCCGCCCATTGCGACGAGATGGGGAGGAGGCTTCGTCTTGACTTACCCGGTTGAGAGTCGGATCGGCGCCACCCCTGCTAGCGTCGGTCGGAATCGCCAACCTGGTTCGTCGTTCAAACAACCACATGATCACGAGAACAAACACCACCAAAGCCCCGAACCTACACAGAAGGCGCCTCATTTTCATGGGTTCAACATGTTGAAACCTTGCCCTGAAAGCAGTGCTCGCCAGTAGTTCTGCTGTTCCATAAGAGTAGAGCGAAATCCAGGGCTATGCCATTTATGAGCGCGGTAGAGAGTTGACGGATTTTGTGAATCAGGAGGCCACAGCGTTTGTAGATCTACGTCTTAAGACTGCGACGGTGGCTCTCAACGGTGTTTGCACCCCGTCTTTCGGAGAGCACCAGGAAGCCGATCGCAAGAATCGCAATCAAGCCCCCAAGGCCGAGGATAATGATCGTGCGCTTGTTCTTGGTATCCAACTTCATTCCGGACGCATCCTGACTACCTGAGCCGCTGCGAGTCACAGACTCGCGCTCCGGCCGCAAGAACGGGAGCTTGCGACGGGCTGCATGTTCTCAGGAAGCGGCTTGGTTAGGGGAGGTAAGGATTAACGTTCGGCGATCGGTCAATTCCTCGATGGCGTAACGGACACCCTCTCGGCCGATGCCGGAGTCCTTGACGCCGCCATAGGGCATGACATCGGCGCGGTAGGTGGGGACGTCGTTGAGGAGGAGCGCGCCGACTTCGAGTTGCTGGAAGGCGGCGAAAGCAGCGTCAAGGTCACGCGTGAACAGGCCCGCTTGGAGACCGTAACGGGAATCGTTGATGCGGGCGTAGGCCTCGGGGAGGTCCGCGTAGGCCTCCACCGCCACCACCGGTGCGAAGATCTCCTCGCACCAGACCGCCATGTCCGGTTTGGTCGCGGTCAGGACGGCTGGGGAAAGCAGGGCACGATCGCGGTCCCCGCCGCACAGGAGCCTGGCGCCGCCGGCCACCGCCGCGCGTAGACGACCCTCGACTCGCTCGGCGTCGGCGGTCGAGATAAGCGGGCCCACATCGGTGGCTTCATCGAGCGGGTCGCCCACGTGGAGCTTGGCGACTGCCGCCAAGAGCTTTTGGGTGAAGCTATCGAACACAGACCTTTGGACCAGGATTCGCTGGACCGAGATGCAGGATTGGCCGGCATAAGAGAATCCGCCCGCCGCACAGCGAGCGGCGGCCAGATCAAGGTCGGCGTCGGAATGGATGATCACGCCGGCGTTGCCACCCAGTTCCAGGAGGGTGTGTTTGCGCCCGGCTTTGGCTTTGAGAGCCCAACCAGCGGCGGCGCTGCCAGTGAACGACAGAACCTTAAGGCGGTCGTCGGTAACCAGCGCCTGGGCGATGGCAACAGGACAGAGCAGGGTGTTGACCGATCCCGGCAGGGCGCCCGCCTCGACCGCTAGCTGGGTGAGGAAAAGGGCCGAGAGTGGAGCCTGCGGGGCGGGTTTGATCACCACAGTGGAGCCACAAGCGAGCACCGGAGCGAGCTTGTGAACCACCAAGTTGAGCGGAAAGTTGTAGGGCGTGATTGCCGCCACCGGCCCGCGCGGAAACCGGCGGACGATGGCCTGGCGTCCGGCCGAGCCCGCGTCCAGATCCAAGGGCAACCATTCTCCGCGGATCCTTTTGGTCTCTTCCAGGGCGTCGGTGAGGGTGCCCAGTGCACGGTTGGTCTCGGCGCGCGCCAGCTTGATGGGCTTGCCGGCCTCAAGGGCGATCAGGCGGGCCAATGTCCCTTGTTCCGTCCGCACGCGCTCGATCAGGCGGGCGAGGATTTCGGCCCGTTGGAAGGTGGAAAGGCGAGCGCACGAGGAGAAGGCCCGGGAAGCGGCGTCGATTGCGGCCTCGAGATCGTCCGCGGTCGCTTCGTAGGTCACGCCAACCGGCGATGCATCGTAGGGAGAGCGGATTTCCAACCGCCGGCCCGAAGACTTGGGTTGGCCGCTAATCCAGAAGGGAAAGTCGTGGGTGTCGTGTGTCATCGGGACTGGCTTGCGGTGTTTCGCACGGTGGTAGAAACACCTCGGATGGCCGGAAGTTGTTCTCTCGCCATCGTCGCGTCTAGCCATCCGCCCCGCCGCGCTCGCAATCCCTTGCCGACCTATTTTAAAAACGCGCTCTAAGCCCAAGAATCGCGATGGACCGAGACGCCAGGGAGATCGCCGCACTTGACAGTCAGCCTAATGTTTTATAGCGTTCAGATTAGTGGCTGCAGAGGTCTGAGGGATTGCAGCACGACGCAGAGACCCATTCACGGTATGAAAGCCTCAGGGCCACCGGCACCCATATCCCTATGAATAAAACGACACGCACCATCCTCACCGCAGCGCTTTCGCTCCTGCTTTTTCCGGCGTCGCTTCGCGCGGCTCACACTACCTTCTTTTTCCCATTCCAGGTGGCTACCAACGTCGCCTCTGGCGCCACTTCCGATACGATTAGCAGCAGCGGCTACCAGTTCACCTACTCGCTAGACAAGTGGTGGTATGCCGAGATCGCCATTGGGCCAGGAGTGCCGACCGGGCGGTTCCAGAGTGTGCTCTGGCCAGATGGGGTGGACGCCCAAACCCTCACCGCTGGTCCTTCGGGGTTATTGGCCAACCAGGGCCCGGCGACGATCACCATCAAACGACTCGATGGCACGCCGTTTGATGTAAGCTCCTTTTCGGCGAAGATCCTTGGAAACACGGCAGGGGCGGGTGCGTCCTTCGAGGTGATGCCAACGCTCAACGGTGTGGATGGCTTCCCGGATCCCCTGATGTTTGATGCGACTGGTATCGCGGGGCACATCTTCTCCTATGACACGCCCACGCTGACCGGCTTCGACACGTATAACCTCAGCCTGTGGATGGATTTCGCTCTGACCGGGCTGGTCTTGGTTGATGCCAGTCCAGCCCCGCCGGCCACCTTGTTCATTTCCTGGAGTTCCGCGAACGAGATTCGATTGTCATGGTCGATCGACGCGACGGGTTACGCGCTGCAATCGTCCCCGGACGTTGCGCCGGCACACTTCACGAACACAGGGGTCGTCCCGACAATCCAGGGAGGGCTTCAGGTCGTGACCCTTTCGGCTACGAACGCGTGCCAGCTCTTTCGCCTGGTCCAGTGAGGATGGCGCTGATGCTCGAGAGGACCGGCGAAACGTCCTCAAGAATGCGTGACTCAGGTTTTCTGTTTTGGGCGGAACATATCCTGCTCCCGCAGATCCAACTTTCGGGCCATAGCTACGCAGTAATCAAGCTTGCCCATGTTGGGGTAGCGGCCGTTTGAGCCGAAGGAGAACTTGGCGCCCGCCGCCTTCGCCATTTCCAGGAAGGGCAGTTTGGGAAGTTTGTAGCTCGAACTGATTTCAAGAGCGATGCCGTGTTTTATAGCGGCGTCGATGACCTTGCGCACACGTGCCGGGGTCCAGAGGGCGTCGTAATCGGGGGCCAGCGCATTCGGCAGCCAGGTCGTATTGGCGAGGATATCGAGCGGCTCGCGCTCCATCACTTCGACGTGCCAGTCGACATAGCGGTCCATGAACCGCTGGGGTTCGTCGATGGGAGCGCCGGGTTCCCAGAGCTTGATGCGTTTTCCGTTCTCGCCTGGGAAGGTCATGGCATCGGAGAGGACGTAATCCAACTCGGCCAAAGCGCCCTTCGAGAAACATCCCATCCAATCGATCCACTCGGCCTGGATGCCCTTGAAGACGGGCTTGCCCGCGAGACCTGCGAGATGGCGCCGCAGTTCTTCATCGTTGCTGAGGACCACAGGATATTTGTTCTCCTTGGTGCCCGCGTGTTCGACGATCCCGAATTTGACCCCACGCTCGCGCGACAGTTCCAGCGCTTTGTCGATCGTGCTGTTGTCCAGATGCACGTGGAAGTCGATCAAGGGGAACGGAAGAGGGGCAGCCGGCTCGGGGGTTGGGTCGGCACCAAGGAGCATGGGGGAAGCAGAGGCGACCGCGCAGCCCAATGCGGAGTGGCGGAGGAACGATCGACGGGAGAGAGAGGATTTACTCATAGGTTTGGCCAAGAGGTGACGTTGCTAATGGCTGAGGGGGATCGGCGACACCAGCGCCCTCATCCGCCGCTGGGAGGGACACGGCCGAGAACAGGCACCGAAGTCGCCGATCCCGCTCAGCCCGCCGTACTATTTACCAAGACGCGATCGGCAAGAAAAGCAGGATTCGGTTTTAGAGTGTTTGATGAATGCCATAATAAGTGTACATCATTGATTGCGCGGAGGAGGTGGGACACGGCTAAGCCGGCTAAAGGGCAGCGCTCCGCACGGAAGGGCGCCGGGCTGCAATTTGGGGTGTATGTTGGGCCAGAGCCAGGGCAAAGTCTCTGGCCGTTCGGAAAGCCTTATGAACTCAGCACAACCCAAAACAGTTATTTCCCTCATGCTGGCGGTGCAGGATACCCCAGCGGCGGTTGATTGGTATCAGAAGGCGCTGGGCGCGCGCGTCCTATGGAGTCTAGGCTCCGTTGCCGGTCTCGAAATCGACGGGGCACCGTTCTTCTTGCACGAGCCGGTGAAGAACAGCTTCGACAGCCCGAAGGACCTCGGAGTGACCACTGCGCGGGTCGAAGTGTTTGTGGACGATCCGGATGGGGTTATTGCGCGCGCCATCGAGGCGGGTGCGACTGGACGCGGGATTGAAGATCACGCCGCGCCGTGGGGCAACCACCGCCAAGGCGGGTTTACCGACCCCTTTGGGCACATCTGGTTGGTGGGAGATAAGTCGCCCTTGAACCGTTTCCCGTGAGCGTCCGGGGAGTTGGTGAAGAGGGGCGGGCCTTTCAGCGCTGCGACCGCCCGCATTGACCTCCTGGCCCGAGCTCCCCAAGATCCGCCAACACATGAAAAACGTTGCCAGGATCAAAGTGCTTCTCTCCGCCGCAATCCTTTTGGCCCAGCCGATCGCCTCGGCGGCGGACTTTTTTCTGTTCACTTCATTTCGAGGCAATGGCGAGGACGGGCTGCATTTGGCGTACAGCACCAACGGCTACCGCTGGCAGCCACTGAAGGGTGACGGCTCTTTTCTCAAACCGGAACTGGGGGCCCGGATCATGCGCGACCCCTGCCTGGCGCAAGGGCCGGATGGCACGTTCCACATGGTATGGACCTGCGGTTGGACCACGGAAGCCGGCAAGATTATTGGCTATGCCCATTCAAAGGACTTGGTGCATTGGTCCGAGCAAAAGGCTATCGCGCTTATGGACAACGAGCCCGGAACGCGCAACATCTGGGCGCCGGAGATTTTCTATGATTCGAGCCAGCACCGTTGGCTGGTGTTTTGGTCGAGCACGATTCCCGGGAAATTCGCGGACACCGACCAGACGGGGGACGACGGCTACAACCACCGCGTTTACTGCGCCACCACCTCGGATTTTGACCGAATCAGCCCATCGCGATTGCTGCTGGATCCAGGGTTTAATGTGATCGACGCCACCTTATTCCAGGCGGGCAACAAGTATTACCTGTTCTTCAAGGATGAGCGGAAACAGCCCCTCAAGAAGAACCTGCGTTACGCGGTGGCGGATCACGTCGATGGTCCTTACGGCCCTCCGAGCGAGCCCTTCACAGGCCAATGGGTGGAAGGTCCTTCGGCGATCAAGATAGGGAGTGAATACCTGGTGTATTTTGACCATTACGCTCAGCCACAGTATTACGGCGCGGTACGTTCCAAGGACCTGCATCAATGGGAAGATTGCTCCGAGGAGATGTCGTTCCCAAAAGGACAACGGCATGGAACCGTCCTGCGAATCAGCGAGACACTCGCCCGAGGGTTGATGGCTCTCCACTAAGGCGCGGAACAGGGCATCTGGTGGGCGAGCCGAGATGAGGAACGCTTACAGAATGCTATTAGCGTTCGTGGAGATCGCCCGAGGTAGGGAGAGCCCGATCTGGGCTGGAGAGCGCATGGATGGAGGCCGCGCAACGGGACTTGCTGTGGTGAGGGGCGGGACCGCCTGGCGATCTCAAAGTTCTGGATAACAGCCGAGGCGACGCGGCGGCGAACCTTACCGGCGCCTCCAGAACAGGCCGAGGCAAAGCGCGCCCACAGCCAGGAGCGAGGGGATTCCAGGCTCGGGGACGGGGGTGAAGTTCAGGCTTACGTTATCGATGCCCATGTGCAGCCAGTACTCATTGTCCACCTCAGCAAATCGAAGCAAATAAGTGCCCGGAGCGGACACCGTGTCAGAGATGTCCAGTTTGTAGGTGAGGTAAGGCTGGGGTGAAGCAACAGGATCCGCGCCGAGGTAAAGGTTCTTGATCACCCCGGCGCCAGTGTCGAAGACGGAGGCCGAGCCGCCGAGGATATCCACGCGTGTGTGCTGGTTTGGGCTGGCGGTAAAGTCGAGCCCGGCGGGGTTCACCGCCAAGCTGGAACCATAGTTGTTCACAAAAAGCTGGAATTGGAGCGTTGCCGTGCCCCCTGCGGACGGGATGGTGAAGGGCTGATAGAGCACGTGCGCCCCGGGTCCGCCCTGCACCGTGTCACTAATGGCGAAGAAAGAACCGCCGTCCGGGTTGGCCGCGGTTTGGTAAGCTGGTACGTTTGACAGGGGAGGCACGCCTCCGACGGGCATTACGAGGAAGTTACCCTGGCCACCCGCCTGGTTGGCCTCCGACCACCCGGCGAGGGTCCCGGATTCAAAGCCTCCGTTCTGGAGGAGCTCTTGACCTAGAAGCGAAGATCCTGCACCGCCGAGCATCAGCAGGATCAACCGGCCTGCGTTCATGTTCATAAGGTGATTACATGGTATGGTTAACACATTGTCGAGCATAAATACGACCGGCAACAGCGGGGGCGATGGGTGGGGGGAATCGAAAGTCCATCGGTTCTATGCATGATTCGACAAACTCTTTCGATTAACGCCGTCGGCGTCCGGAGCGTAAAATGGGGTCATGAAAGTCTCCCATCATACCAAGCGATCAAGGACAAAACTCCTTATGCCTGGGGAAGCATGTGATAGAAGCGGAGAGCGCCCGCACAGACCTTTCGGGCACCTGCTCGCATCGGACCGGGGAGGGGCGGGCTTTGGCACCGGTGCCTATCGGATGTTCTCTTTATTGGTTCTGGTTGGGTTCGTCGCCCTGGTCGGCTGCGCGACCACGCCCCCACCGCTCAAGGGGCGTCCGGACTTACTCGCTTTCCTGTCGGACGGCCAGACGACCAAGACGGACGCGATTTCAGCGTTGGGGCAGCCTTCGGGTTCGTTTGAATCTCAGAGGATCCTCACCTACCGGTTGGGGCTTGAGCCGCGGAACAACGGCTACTACCTAGTGGAGCGAGAGGCAGGAATTTCCGGTTGGCCCACCTGGAGGGGGGCCAAGTTCAGCCTGGTGCTGGTGTTTGATGACAGTGGAGTGCTTCGGAAACACAGTTTGGTAAAGGTGAACGAGTGAAAACGAACACAATCAAACCGAGGAGGATATGTAGCTTATGCGGGCGATTGGCGCTGGGGCTGGCGTTAGCGGGTTGTCTTACCGGTTGCCTAATCATCCCCTTGAACACCAACAGCGGCTATGCCCGCACCAACGTTGATCGCCACACGAATGAGCGGTTCGTGCCGGGACGCACCACCCGGGAGGACGTCATCATAGCTCTCGGCGAGCCCGATGCCGTTTCGAGAGACGAGCGCGAATTGGCTTACCGCTCCGAGAAGACGGTGGCGCTTTGGCTCCTGGTGGCTGGGGGAGAAGGGGCTGGCGGTGGCGCGGGTGGAACCATCTACAAGAACAACTTTTACGTCTTGGACTTCGACGCTCAGGGCTGGTTTCAAGCGGCACGGCGAACGAAACAGTGGGGAATGGTGCAGGGAACAGATCCGCCGTCATTGGCTTCACCCGTTTTCAAGGCGCGGGATTCGAATGGTGCGCCTGAAATGATCGCAGGCGAACCGATCCGCCTTGAGCATTCCCGGAGCTTTTGGCTGGGCGGCGTTGACGGGTACCGGAGCAAGAACGCATATACCTTGGTGGGCCGGCCTGGGCATTTGGCGCTCACGGAATCGAGCCTGGCCTTCGCGACCGCGTCCCAGTTTGCCAATTCCGAACCTGTGCTGAGAATACCGTTCGCATCCATCACGGACGTGCGGATTGACAAGCATCTTCTGGGCCGTCGCTTGGTGGTTCATTGCGGCTCTGGCAGCGTTCATTCCTTCGAGATTATCAAGATTCATGGATTGACTCCGGATAAACCAGCCAACCAGGCGATCTGCGATTTCATAAGTTCCAGGATGCGGCCGACCGGGGCTGGGGAGTGAACGGGGCTCACGAACCCGGGGAGTGAATGACGGGCGCCGTTGTCTTGTTTTTTGCCGGAGGGCTTGTTTTGGGCCGAAGGCGCGTTAGGTGTTCTTCACAACGCTCTTCAGCCGGGGTTGGCATCTGGCTCCTCGTCCGGTTCGCGGTTTCGGAAATAGGCGGTTTGACGGACTTCTTGGAGGGCCGACTTCAGCGCTTGGTCTCGATGCGCCTCTAACTTGGGTGAGCGTCGTGCGGTGGAATAATCGTGGCGGACGCTGTGGAGCGCGGGCAGGAGTTTCGACGCGTCCAGGGCCGGCCGGTCGCGCGGTGGCTGTGGCTTCGGCCGTCGGAGCAAGCTGGGGCGGTGTCTGAACGCCAAGTAGCCTACAAGCGCCACCAGGGCTGCTAACCTCAAGAGGTCTGGAGGAGACATAACGTCTCGCAGCGATGATCATCCGCCGAGCCGGCCTTGACTTTGCGCCGGTCGAAAACCCCCGGCACTGGGGTTGGTAGGCCGGCGAGGACGGTGAGTTTCAGCGTCCGAATCGCCACCCCGCGGGACCCGTTCGAGCGGCGTTTCCGTAAGGTCGCGAACAGTTTGAGTTCGGGTCTCTAGGTATGCATAAGCCATGCCGAAACGGTGCGCAGGCCGCCGATGGGGTTGGAGCCAGTGGCGTTTGCAGGGGCAACCGCCCGGTTTCCAAAACCAGCGAATTTCGGGATTGCAGGGTTCCGGAGATCAACCGGACCGATGAAATTCCGGGCTCTCACGGCGTAGGCCTCGTTATGCCCAAGGCATTTCTGGAACACTCCAGGGCAATCCGCCTGCCGGCTATGATTTCCGACGCCGTGCACAGAAGGGATACGATCAGCGCGAGCGCCCAAATCCGGAGCCAGGTGTGGTGTTCTCGACGGGCTAGAATGAGACCCAACACCGCGATGACGAACATCATTGCACAAATCGGCAAGTCCCCGGGTGGCACGCTTAAGGAAAAGGAGAACAGAAAAAGCGGAAACAAATAAACACCGAACAGGATGCGTAACCATGACCGCCGGTTGATGGTGGGTGCGCGCATGAGGATTGGGGGATCGTATCACGGCCAGGGGTGGATACAAGGGCTTAAGCCGATCGGAATTCGCCCCGCCGCCTCAGATTGAAGACACCCGGGGCGGAGGCATTTTGGAGGGGTGGAGGAGCCCTTGGAGGATCTCGTGGCGGTGCCAAAGGACCAGGACGAGCTAACCTCGGCGGGTTGGGGGAAGCGTCGGCCTTTTGCCTTGACCCTCGGCGGGCCTCAACGGATTCTTCGGCTCACATCCTTGATATGAATACGAAGCTTATCCGCGCAGGCTGTGTCCTGGTTTCCTTGTTGGCGTTGAGCGCCGTCCAAGCCGCCACGCCGGCCAAGGCACCCGCCCCCGCACCGGCTCATGCCGAGGCGCCCGTGGCCAAGGTCTACCCCACTTTCGGTGAGATTGAGCGGCTCGATCCGGCGCTGGACCAGTTGGTTGCGCCCGGCGCCAAGATCGAGAAGCTGGCTGGAGGCTTTCAGTGGGCGGAAGGGCCGGTCTGGGATCGGAAGACCAAGACCCTGTTTTTCTCCGACATACCTCGCAACGTAGTGTTTCAGTGGAAGGAAGGGCTCGGGACGCGTGATTACCTCTTTCCCAGCGGCTATACGGGTTCCAAGGCGCGGGGAGGGGAGGTTGGGTCCAACGGCCTGACCATCGACCATTCGGGCAGGCTGGTGCTGTGCGAACACGGGGACCGGCGCATCAGCCGCTTGGAAAAGACCGGCAGGAAGACCACGCTCGCTGATTATTATGTGAACCGGCGGTTCAACAGCCCAAACGACTTGGTCTTTAAAGCCAATGGCGATCTGTATTTCACCGATCCGCCTTACGGTTTGGAAGGCAAGGAGAAGGACCCAGAGAAAGAACTGCTGTTCAGCGGCCTCTTTCTGCTGCGAAAGACCGGCGAGGTGGTTCTACTCACCTCGCAACTGACCTACCCCAATGGCCTGGCGTTCTCTCCGGACGAGAAAACGCTTTACGTGGCGGTGTCCGACCCAGCGCACCCGGTCATCATGGCTTACGCGATGAACCAGGACGGCACTCTTGGCGATGGACGAGTGTTCTTTGATGCAGCGCCGCTAGTTCCGGGGCGCAAGGGATTGCCTGACGGCATGAAAGTAGACAAGAACGGCAACCTGTTCGCTACCGGACCGGGCGGCGTTTTGATCCTCACTCCTGATGGCAAGCATTTGGGGACGATCAACACGGGAGAGCCGACCGCGAACTGCGCCTGGGGCAACGATGGTTCGACACTCTACATTACCGCCAATAGCTACCTTTGCCGGGTGAAAACCCAGACCAAAGGGGAGGGGTTCTGAGGCTGCGTCGCCGCCAGGTTAAAAGCGTGTGATGAAAGATCTCCGCCGAGAACGGGAGCCCGTTGATCGCGGTCACGCAGGTGCTGACGCCACTTCGTATCCCCGTAGGACCGAGGCGGGAGAAAGGATCGCGTTGCGAGGTAAACTCAGCATGTTGGCGATCCAAGCGCTGGTTTCCGGCCTGTCCCTTGCAGCCATCTGCAGCGTCGGCGCGGCGAATCCAACCTGGCCCCAGTTCCGAGGCCCGAACTCGGATGGCGTTGCCGACGACGCGCAATTGCCCACGGAATGGGCCACCAACAAGAATGTTGCCTGGGCAACGGACATTCGCGGCAGCGGGTGGTCCTCGCCGATTGTTTCCGGCGACCGGGTCTATCTTACCTCGGTCGTTAGCGATGGTCAGACTGAACCCCCTAAGAAGGGTCTCTATTTCGGCGGTGAACGGCCTGCGGCCAAGGACACGCATCACTGGATGGTTTGGTGCCTGGATGCTGAGACCGGGGCGGTGCGTTGGTCGCATGCGGTCAAAGAAGCCGCGCCGACCACTCCCAGACACCTGAAGAACACTTACGCCTCGGAGACGCCGGTAACCGACGGGGAGCGAGTTTATGCCTACTTCGGGAACTCGGGGCTTTATTGTCTCGATCGCGATGGGAAGCAGGTGTGGTCCCGGGAATGGCCGCAGGTGAAGATTGCCAATGGCTGGGGCACGGCCGCGTCTCCCGTGATCCACGGCGACCGGCTGTATATCGTCAACGACAACGACGAGAAGTCGTTCGTGGTTGCGGTGGATAAGCGGACGGGAAAGGACGTCTGGCAAGTGGACCGCGACGAGAGAAGCAATTGGGCAACGCCTTACGTTTGGACCAATGACAAGCGGACCGAGCTGGTCGTGCCCGGGAAAAACCGAGTGCGCTCTTATGATTTGGACGGCCACGTTCTTTGGGAGTTTGGCGGGATGTCCTCGATCGTTATTCCCACTCCGTTTTCCCACCGCGGACTGCTTTACGTTTCCTCCGGTTATGTAGGGGACAGGAACCGACCGATCTTCGTCATTCGGCCCGGTGCTTCCGGCGACATCACTCTTAAGCCCGAGGAGACCAGCAACGAGTTCATCGCCTGGTGCCAGCGGGCTGGGGGACCCTACAATCCTTCACCTTTGGCCTACGGGGACTACCTGTATGTGCTGTTGGATTTTGGGTTTTTAAGCTGTTACGAGGCCGCAACCGGGAAGGAAGTCTACTCGAAGCAGCGCATCAACCCTGAAGGCACGCCGGCGTTTACCGCGTCGCCCTGGGCGAGCGGCAACCATGTCTACTGTCTGAGCGAGGATGGCGACACTTTCGTCTTCCAAGCGGGTCCGGAGTTCAAGTTGCTGGGGAAGAATTCGCTTGGCGAAATGTGCATGGCCACTCCGGCGTTGGTGGGTGACAGCCTTTATATCCGCACCGCCACTCGCCTCTACCGCTTGAGGAAGACGTAGATGGATTCCCCACCTGGGCGACATGGCGGGAAGCGAAATGATCTATTCACTTCGCTGCAGGCGAGAGAACCGAGGTAAGCAGGGTCAACTTACCGAAACCACGTTCTGCCGTTGTTTTTTGCCGGCGATGGTCATAGTCACCACGTCACCGGCCTTCTTTCCCAGCAACTGGCTTCCGAGAGGAGACTGAGGGGTGATGACCAGGACGTCCTGGTCGGCCATGCGGATTTCTGTTCCGCCAGCGCAGTTGGCGAGGAAGTACCACTCGCGTCCGGCGCGGTTCTCGAGCTCGACCAGGGTCCAGGCGGCAATCGCTGGTTGCGATCCAAAACTCACCAGCGCCAGCGCGCGGAGCTGCCCGAGGGCTTCCTCCGTGTCTGCCACCTGGCGGGCCTGGCCGCGGGCCAGATAGGAGGCTTCCAAGCCGCGGGTGTCGTATTTGTTTTCGGCTTTGCTTTGCTCGTCGGTTGCCTCTTCGAAGGCGGCCCGGGCCGCCCGGCGATAAAGTTCGAGCTCCCCTTCGAGTTTGGTAATGATTTTGTCGACGATTTCTTGCTTGTTCATGAGCGAAGTCTTAGTGCAGACAAACTGCCCCTGCGCCGATGAGGGCGGCAGAGGCGGCTTTCCTCCTGGTAAATGCCTCTCCGAGGAGGAGCCGGCCGAGAATGGCGGCCATCAGGACGCTAGTCTCCCGGAGGGCTGATACTAGGCCCATGGTGGTGTGTTCCATGGCCCAGATAACGATTCCATACCCCAGGATGGAGATGAGGCCACCGCCGGCGACCTGCACGAAATCTTTTCCTGAGCGATCTTTGGTTAGCCCATCGATTCCGTCCTTGCGGAGCCACATGAAAACGAGCGGCATGGTCGATCCGCAGAGGAGCATCATCCAGGCGGTGTAGGCCACCGCGTTTCCGGAGAGCCGAACGCCAAGCCCATCGGTGAGGGAGTACGCGGCGATGGAAACGCCGGTGGCCAATGCCGCGGGAACGCTCTTTCGGTGGAGGTGATGGCCTCCGGTGGCCAGCATGAAAATGCCGGCTGACACCAGGATGACCCCGATCACGTTAAGGGTATTCATGTATTCCGCCGTGAGTACGGCGCCGCCCAGCGAGATGAGCAGTGGGGACGAACCGCGGGCTACCGGGTAAGTGACGCCGAAATCGCCCTCCCGGTACATCCGCACGAGGAGGAGTTGATAGAACACATGGATAATGGCGGAGAGGAGAATGCACGGCCAACTGGCTGGGGTTGGCAGCGGCAGAAATGGGATCGCGACCAGACAGGCGATTGCGGAGCAGAAACTCATGGCCGCTCCTGACCACAGCCGATCTCCCCCGCCGCGGAGGATCGCGTTCCAGGAGGCGTGCATGACCGCCGCAAGCAGCACGAGAGCGGCGACTTTCGTTGTCACCCTTTGCTCTCGGAGATCCGAGCCTCAGCCCGCTTTCGCACCAAGGCGAGCAGCAGGGGCTGACTCGGCCGGAAGCCGATCAGGCCCTTGTTGGTATCGCAAATGATGCGCATTAGGGGGTTTCCCTACTCGATTGCAGACACATTTGCAACTCCCCCGCACCGAGTCCTGGTGGATGTTATGACGAGCCTGCTTCGGAGTGAGGCCGGAAAGGGCTCAGCGGATCGGATCGACCAGGGCCGGGCGGATCTCTCCATGGCGGACCCTGCCGCCAAGGTTAGCCGTCCAGCCGAGCAGGCCGCCCACCGGAAGGGTAACCAGCAGAAGGGTGATAATGGTCCAGCGTGGGAGAACCCGGCCGCGACGGTACCAAATCAAAGCGGCGAGGCTAGCGAGTGCGAGCGCAGACAAGCAGATGAAGGCCACTTGGGCCAGTTCCTGGTGCTGCTCGATGGCCTCACGGCTCACACCTTGCACGCCTTTGAGCGCATCCGATGCAGGCTCGCCGGAGAAGAAGGCTGGCACCGCCAGGAGCCCAGTCAGGACGAAGAAGGCAAAGGCGGTTTTGGCCAGCTCCTGGCTTTTCTTGATCGCGGCTAGGAGCAACAGGGCCCAACTGAACAGCGTGCCGACCACTGGCAGGTGGGTTGTCATCAGGTGCAAGTGAACCGAACTCATAAGGCGTCTCTGTGACCAACGGGCAGCATGCTCATACCTGAGGGAATCATCTCCATTGATCTGGATCAAGCGAACGGAGACGCAGTTTGACAAACGCCCGATTGCTGAATACCACTGCGGCATGCTCATTGAGGCCATTCAGACGAACCGCGCGAACTCCTTGCGGCACCTGGAGAATACGAACTCCACCGCCGCGGAGCCGCACCCCAAACCGATCTGAATACGCTGCCGCTATCCGTTTGCATCGTCGCAGGGGCCGAGGCGCACCGCATTGGCCGGACCTTGCGCAGCGTTGCCGGCTGGAGCAGGGACATCGTTGTCGTGATCAACACCGAGGTTACCGACGGCACGGACAAGATCGCGGAGGAGTCTGGGGCGCGAGTTTTCAGAGAGGCGTGGAAGGGGTTCATTGGGCAAAAGAACTCGGCACTGGACAAGGCGACGCAGCCCTGGATGCTGAGTTTGGACGCCGATGAGGAAGTGACGCCTGAGTTGCGTGCGGAGATGGCCAAGGTGATCGGCCAGGCGGATGCGTGCGCCGCCTACGAGTTTCCCCGCTGCACCTTCTACTGCAATCGATGGATTCGGCACGGCGACTGGTACCCGGATCGCGTGACGCGGCTGTGGCAGCGAGGGCGCGCGCGGTGGGAAGGGATCGAGCCACACGCGCGCCTGAAGGTTGACGGGGAGATCGGGCGGTTGCGGGCGGATCTCTTGCACTACAGCAACGAAACGATCGATCAGCAGATTTCCAAGATCGGTCCCTACAGCAATTACTTCGTGGCGTACCGCGTCCAGGCCGGGGGGCATGCAAGCCTGTTTGACCTCACGATCAGGCCCCTGTGGCGCTTTCTTCGGGGCTATATCTTTAAGCTAGGTTTCCTGGACGGCTGGCCGGGTTATTACATCGCGTGGCTGAGCGCCTTTTCCACGGTGACTCGCTACGTCAAGGTGCGGGAAGCACAGCTCCAAAAAACGCCTCCATGACCGCCCCTTTTACTTTGGGGCTGGTGATCAACACCTGGAACCAGGCGAATTGTCTGAGCAGGGTTTTGGCTGCCGTGGCTCACCAAACAGGACCTGCCGAAGAGGTGCTGATTGCCGATGACGGTTCGACCGACCAGACGCAACAGGTCGTGGCGGACTGGAAGCAGGGCCAGACCGTGCCCGTCACCCATCTTTGGCAGGCGCACGAGGGTTTTCGGCGTTCGCGCATCTTGAACGATGCAATCGCGGCAGCCCGCTCGGACTATTTGGTGTTTCTAGACGGCGACACCGTCCCTCACCCGCGCTTTCTGGCGGACCACCGCGCGATGGCAACGCCGGGTTACTTTGTACAAGGCCACCGGGCGCTGATTGAGCAGAAGGCTTCGCCCTGGTTCGGTCTGGGCGGGTTTGCCGCTGACCGTCGTCGGGCGCTCTTTCAAGGGCAGATGCGTGGGTTGAAGCACAGTTTTCGCTGGCCGTTTCCGCAGAGGCGGGTTCGGGGCGACCTGCGCGGTGTTCGGGGCTGCAACCTGGCGATCTGGCGGGCCGACCTGGTTATGGTGAACGGCTACAACGAAGGCTTCGTAGGCTGGGGGCGCGAGGACTCGGAACTTGCCCTGCGGTTGATGAATTCGCAGGTAAAACGGCTGGACGTGCGCGGTCGCGCGCTCTGTTACCATCTGTGGCATCCACCGGCAGACCGGGCTAACTTGCCCACCAACGACGGGCTGCTGGAGAAAGCCATTGCATCAGGCGCGCGCCGTTGTGAGCAGGGGCTGAGCGCACACCTTGCCGCCACCACGCGTTGAGCGATAGCGCCTGTGCCTCTACGTGTCCTTCATCTCAATTCGATGCTCACGGGTGGGGGCACCGACGATCAGTGTGTGAAGCTTGTGCAAGGGCTCAGGCAGCTTGGCCACGAGGCATGGATCGCTGGGCCGGAAGGGCGGGAGTTTTCGAATCACGCGCGCGGCATGGGGATTCCGTTTGCGGACACTGGGAAAGAAGGGCTGGGGAAGGTGGCTTTGATCTGGCGTGTGGCCAAGCTGATCCGGGCCCGAGGATTCTCTGTTTTTCACGCGCACCACGGACGCGACTATTGGCCGGCGGTCCTCGCTGCCAGGCTGGCGGGACGCGGAGTGCGACTCGTGCTTACGCGGCACCTGGCTAAGAGCCCGAGCTCATGGCCGAGCCGCCATTTTCTGCTCGGACAATGCGATGCGATGCTGGCGGTTTCGGAATTCGTTGCCAAAGTGATGCGGGAAGGGGTGTTTGAACCTAACTCACCGGAGCGGGAGCGTCATCGCCGTCCGGCGATGCACGGAGACCACGGCAAGATTCGAGTGGTGTACGGCGGCATTGACACGTCGCGGTTCACGCCTGCCGATGCGGGGGATCAACGGCGCCAGTGGGGCGTGGCTGCCGGGGATTATGCTTTCGGAGTGGTTGGCGGGTACGACCTGCCGCGAGGCAAGGGCCAGCGCGAGTTTCTCGCCGCGGCGTCGCGCATTCACCAGCGAGTCCCGCACGCACGGTTTCTGATTGTAGGCCGGGGCAGCATGGCGGAGATCCTCCAACAAGATATCGCCCGGCTCGGACTGGAGGGCAAAGCGTGGCTGACTCCTTACTCGACGGATATGCCCAAAGCGATGAACGCATTGGATTGCCTGGTTCATCCGCAGGTTGGCACTGAGTCTTTCGGCCTGGTCCTCATTGAAGCCTACGCTTGTGGACGGCCGGTGATCGCGTCGGCTCTGGACGGAATCCCTGAGGCCTTTGCGGTGGGGAATTATGGGCAGTTGGTAACTTCTGAGTCGGTGGGCGAGCTTTCGGAGGCAATGATGCGCTGGGCCGCCCAGCCACCACTCGATCAGACGGGGCGTGCCGCGCTCTCGTCGAGAGTCGCGGAGCGCTTTTCGATGTTGTCCGCAGCGCGCCGCGTGGAGCAGGTGTACGGCGAGCTGCTCGGGCGAAGGTGAGCGGGCCTTGCTGGTGAGCTCGCCCCCCCTGCCAACTGGCAGAAGGGGGCGCCCGGACAGAAGGTCCTAGGTTTGCCGACGCGGTATCCGCGCCTTTAGCTGGTTCTTAGAACTTGCCGCCGTAGACGGCGTTCTTGCCAAGTTCCTGCTCGATGCGGAGCAGTTGATTATATTTCGCCACACGATCCGTGCGGCTGAGCGAGCCGGTCTTGATTTGTCCGGCGTTGGTGGCCACGGCGATGTCCGCGATGGTCGAATCCTCAGTTTCGCCCGAGCGATGGCTGATGACCGCAGTGTACCCGTTGTCCTGAGCCAATTCGACTGCGTCCAGAGTCTCGGTGAGGGAACCGATCTGATTAACTTTGACCAGGATCGAATTCGCCACGCCTTCGTCGATCCCGCGTTTGAGGAACTTCACGTTGGTCACGAACAAATCGTCGCCGACCAGTTGCACCTTGTCTCCCAGTTTGTCGGTGAGATGTTTCCAGGTCTTCCAGTCGCCTTCGGCGCAGCCGTCTTCGATACTGACGATGGGATATTTGCCCAACAGTTCGCCGTAGAACGAGACCAATTCCTCGCCGGTGACCTGGCGGCCGCTGCTCTTCTTGAAGACATACCGGCCGCTCTCCTCGTGGTAGAATTCCGAGGAGGCCACGTCCAAGGCGAGGAACACTTGCTTGCCGGCCTTGTAGCCGGCCCCTTTGATGGCTGCGAGGATCGCCTCAATGGCTGCCTCAGTGCTTTCCAGTTTGGGGGCAAAGCCCCCCTCGTCACCTACGGCCGTGGACAGGCCCTTGCTTTTGAGAACTGCCTTTAAGGAGTGGAATACCTCGGTGATGGCCTGAAGCCCGTGGCTGAATGTGTCAAAGCCTTTGGGCACGATCATAAATTCCTGAAAATCGATGGGTGCGTCGGAATGTGCGCCGCCGTTGATGACGTTGGCCATGGGCACTGGCAGGACTTTCGCATTGGGTCCGCCCAAATACTTGAAGAGAGGCAGTCCGACATGAGCAGCCGCGGCCTTAGCGTTGGCCAGCGACACGGCCAGGATGCCGTTGGCGCCCAGCTTCGCTTTGGTGGCGGTGCCATCGAGATCCAACATGATGCGGTCAACAGTGAGTTGATCCAAGGCATCCACGCCTTTAAGCGCTGGCAAGATGATGTCAGTTACATTCTTGACGGCCTTCAAAACTCCTTTGCCGGCGTAACGCTTCTTGTCGCCGTCACGCAATTCCAGCGCCTCATTGACGCCGGTGCTGGCGCCGGAGGGCACCGCCGCGCGCCCAGCCGCGCCGCTCGCCAAGACAAGATCGACCTCGATGGTGGGATTGCCGCGGGAGTCGAGGATTTCACGTGCTTTAATGTCCTGAATGGTAGTCATAGTTCATTATCAGATTTTCAAAACCAGCCCTGATCATAGATTTGTGCTGGAGGGCGTCAAGTCCTTGGGAATGGAGGCGGAATCGCTTGCCCAGGGCTGGGGATTAGGGTAGGGAGGCGACATGCCTATCCCTGCGCGCTTTTGGACTGGTGTCTTGACCATGGCCCTGACCACTGCAGTGGTCGCCCAAGGATCCGCTGGTTCCACTCCGGGCTCGCCGTTCCAGGTTTCGATCCAGATTGATGCTGCCCGGCAGATTGGCCCGCTGCGGCCCATCTGGCGCTTCTTCGGCGCGGACGAGCCTAACTACGCCACGATGAAGGACGGCCAAACACTCATCCGCGAACTGGGTGAGATGCGCCCGGGCTCGGTTTATTTCCGCGCCCACAACCTGCTTAGCTCGGGTGATGGCACTCCGAGCCTGAAGTGGGGCTCAACCGGAGCGTATGCGGAAGACAGAGAGGGACGGCCTGTTTTCCAATGGAGCATCCTTGACCACATCTTCGACACTTACCTCCAGCGCGGGGTGCGTCCCTACGTGGAGATTGGATTCATGCCTAAGGACTTATCGGTGAGGCCCGAGCCGTATCAGCACCACTGGAGTCCGGCGGCGAAGTACGAGGAGATTTTTACCGGCTGGGCTTATCCCCCTCAAGATTACTCCAAGTGGAGCGATTTGGTTGCGGCTTGGACGAGGCACTGCGTGGAGAAATATGGACGTGCCGAGGTCGAGCGGTGGTATTGGGAGGTTTGGAACGAGGCGAACATTGGTTACTGGCAGGGCACGCCGCAGGAATTCTATAAGCTGCACGACTACGCGATCGCCGGGGTTCGCCGCGCGCTCCCGACCGCCCGCGTGGGAGGACCTGATGTGGCAGGTTCGGGCGGACAGTTCATGAGCGGCTTCCTCGATCATTGTCTGCGCGGCACTAACTACGCCACCGGCGAAATCGGCACGCCGATCGATTTCGTTTCCTTCCACGCCAAGGGCGCGCCACGTTTCGTCGATGACCACGTACGGATGGGTTTGGCGAATCAACTCCGGACGATCCGAGAGGGATTTCGGCTGATCAAATCGTTTCCACAACTGGCAGGCAAACCGATCGTCATCGGTGAATCGGATCCGGATGGCTGCGCGGCGTGCCAGGGGCCGCAGCTGGGTTACCGGAACACGACGATGTACTCGAGTTACACTGCCGCCAGCTTTGCGCGTGAGCACGATCTGGCCGATGAGAACGGTGTTAACCTCGAAGGAGCACTTACTTGGGCGTTCGAGTTCGAGGACCAGCCTTACTTCGCGGGGTTCCGTGTCCTTGCCAGCAATGGAATCGATCTGCCGGTTCTGAACGTTTTTCGCATGTTCAGCAAAATGAGCGGCACACGCATTTCTGCGGAAAGCTCGGCAGCGGTTCCCATTGAGGAACTACTCAGAGAAGGCGTGCGAACTCGACCCGACGTCGCCGCGCTGGCCGCGATCGAGGGAGGCAAAGTTTCGATCCTGGTATGGCACTACCACGACGACGACCTGCCCGGGCCTGACGCCAACGTGGATTTGGATCTGGGTGGTTTGCCGGTCTCCTCCCGGAGGCTCGAGCTATCGCATTACCGGATTGACACCGATCACAGCAACGCTTTCACGGTTTGGAAGCAAATGGGATCGCCGGAGAAACCCACGCCTGCGCAGCATGCGGCTTTGAGGCGCGCTGGACAACTCACTCAACTTGTGAAACCGGCGAAGATTCCGGTGGACCAGGGCAAGGTTCATGTTCAATTCACGCTCCCTCGCCAGGGCGTGTCGTTGCTGGTCTTTACGGTGTCAAGGTGAGCCGATAGGCCGTTTTGCCTGGCAGGAACGGGGTGGGTTCGCCGTTCGCCCAGGCGTCGAACCCGGCGCGATAGAAAGGGGACAGGAAGTGGCCGGACTGGCCTCCGGGCATGTGAAAGATCCCGTCCTCCTCGTGGCCTGGGGAGACGGATAGCCGCTCGGAAGCGCCGAACTCCGCACCTTGGACTCGGGGCATGTTGCTGTCACCCGGTAGCGTCCTGGCAGGCATGTTCAAGAGGTAACCCAAGAGCGGCACGGCAGCACTCAGAGGATGGTTGACGGTCACATGGTTTCTTCGACCCCAGGTCGCGTCGGCCAGGCGCAGCTTCTGTTGGTGCAGATCGGTGAGGATGTTCTCAACCGCCTGGGCCATCAGAGCGTCGTAGGTCTTGAATTGAGGATTCAAAAGATGCGCAGGGCGCTTTTGCAGGATCGTTAAGGCGGGCTGCTCGACGTTGATGAACCCGTAGCCAAAGCTGGGCTCCAACGCGCGGCAGCGTTGCGTGAGCGGTTCCAGGCAAAGTCGAATGCCCTGATTCGAGAATGCTCGCACCAGGCGGTAGCCAACCGAGTCCACCGACGCATGCCCCCCCCAGTTGGTGACGAATTGACGCATTTCTTTGATGTCGGCCCGATCTCCCCACTGCGGCTGCTGCAACGCTGCCAGCATCAATTCCCGCCAAGGAGTAAGCCAGAGAGCGCGATCATCCAGTTGGATGCGCAGCATATCGGGGGGGGTTGCTTTTTGGACCTGTTTCAAGTCGTCCCGGATCTGCCGCGCGCGGGCGCCGAAGCCAGTGGCCCAGCCGCCCGCAGCCATGTAGGAGTCAGTGCCCACCACCCGGTTGTTGGCTGTCCAGATTCGCCCCCCCGGCCGAGCTTCAACGCGGGGGTATTCATCGGGCTTGAGCCAGTCCACCCACCCGCGGCTGCTGTCAGCCCAGGAGACCGGCACGCGTCCATCGAAGCCAACGCGCCGGGGCAATCTGCCCGCAAGAGTCCATCCGATCCGCCCAGCGCGATCACCCACGACGAAGTTTTGCACGGGGATTCCCAGGCTCGGAGCCAGACGCAGGGCGGTCGCGGTATCCTCGACTCGTTCCAATTCGAGCAGGCGCAGGTTCGCCGCTTCAGGGAAATGGGCGACCCAGCAAAGAGCGCGCTTTTGTTTTGAACCCCGGTTGGTCACTACCGGGCCCCAAATCGTGCTCTGGACGTTCAGGACTTCGTTGCTGGCGCCTTTGACCTGGATAATCTCGCGGTGCTCCTCGAACTTCTTGAATCCCTCGGGCGTGCGGTAGGCCTTGGGATCGGTTGGAGATACTTCCAGGTTGACCAGATCTGAATTATCGAGAGTCCCGTTGGTGAATGCCCAGGCGATATGGCGATTGCTCCCGACCACTACCGCCGGGGTTCCGGGGAGCGACACGCCGGCAATATCGAGATCCTTGCCGTTCGGCCCAGCTTTGGTGACACGCAGGCGCAAGCGATACCAGGTGTTGGGAACGCGCAGGCCCAGGTGCATGTCATCGGAGATCAGCGCCGCGCCGGAGGCGGTAGCTTGGCCGTCCACCGCCCAGTTATTGCTGCCTGGCAAGGGAGTGCGGGCGAGCGGGTCTGCGTCCGGCTCCGCGGTGGCAGCTCGATTTGGAGCGTTGGTGAAAGAAAACTCCGCCGCAGACGGCATCGGTGGAAGAGGCAACCCCACCTCATCGATAGGGGCATCCCACTCCGTGACTTCGGGGGCAAAGAAACGCAGGGCGGCGGGAGGCAGGACTTGGTGAAGCACCTCGGAGATGCGTTCATCCTCCCCGCTGGCATCCTGCAGGTCGTAGAACATCGCATAGCCAACCAACATGCTATCTTCCGCCGCCCAAGGACGGGGTTGGGCGCGCAACAGGATGTATTCAGGCGGTCTTGCTCCAAGCGCTTCGAGCCCGGAGTTGACGCCAGCCGTGTAGGCTTCGAGGGCCGCGCGCTGGAAGACCGGCATTCCTCGCACCACTGTCTGAGCCACAGCGCGCAGGCGATGCGAACGAAGTTCCCTGTCTCGTGAAAGCAAACTGGGCCCGATTAACTCCGAAAGCTCGCCGGCGGCGAACCTGCGCAGCAGGTCCATTTGGAAGAAACGCTCCTGGGCATGGAGGAAGCCGGTGGCTCGAGCCGCGTCGATCCGGTTGGCGGCGTTAATTGTCGGGACGCCCGCGGAATCGCGTTCGACCAGGACATTTGCAGACAACCCGGTTAAGGCGCGGCCTCCATCGCACTGAGCTAGGCTTTGCCGAAAGTACAGCCAGCCCGCGACGCCGGCGACGACAAGGATGATGACAAGAGCCAGTAAGGCTCGCCAACACCACCTGGCGATCTGGCGAATTTGCATGGACGGCAGTCTAACGGCTAGGTGCCGTCCTGCAAAGCTGTGTTACTGAGTGCGAGGGCTATACCTTGCCCATGGTCTTGAGGGCGGCGTAGCTGCGGGTGACGGCGTCGATCGGATCCTTGCTGGATTCGTGCTCCAGGACGTACCAGGCCGTGTTGCCTTTACCCTCGCACCAGGCGAAAACCTCTTTCCAATCGACTTTGTCCTCACCGATAACCGAGTCAGGCCCGCCCCCGCTGGCCTTAATGTGGATGCTGCGGACGCGGCCGGGGTACTTATGGAGGACGACGACGGGGTCAGCACCTCCGTCGCGGCAATTGCTGGTGTCCAGCTGCATAATGACCTCGGGCCTGGTATTGCCGAAGAACAGATCCCAAGCCGTCTCGCCCTCGAATTTCTCGAAATCATGCGCGTGCGCGTGGTAGCCGACGGACATCCCAGCCGGTTTCACCTTGTCGACAAGACCATTGAACAGCTTAGCGTAGTCAAGCCAAGCTTGCTTGGACTTGCCTTCCATCCAGGGGACGATCAGGAACTTGTTGCCGATGGTGCGGTTGAACTCGATGGTTGCGTCGATCTTGTCGGCTTGGATCGTTTCAAAACCAGTATGTGTCCCACAGGCGACGAGGCCATTGTCGTCCAGCATCTTGCGAAGCTCTTGGGCGTTCCGTCCGTGGTAGCCGGCGAACTCAACTCCCTTGTAACCGATCTTGGAAACGGTAGCCAAAACCCCCGGGAGATCTTTAGCGCATTGTTCCCGGACCGAATAGAGCTGCAAACCGAGAGGAATCTTTTTTGCGGCCGCGTGGGCGACGGACGCCAAGCCGAGGGCGACGCCCGTAGCGCCGACTGCCCCGCGCTGCAGAAAAGAGCGACGTGAAAGTTCGGAGTTCTGAAGACCATTCATGATTAGGTTCTTTTGTTAATGGTTACCAAATACAAAACCAGTGCTATTAACCAACCCTACGTCCGATCCGCTCTCGAGGTCAAGAGGCCTCAGGGCTTGCGTTGGGGTTCACGGGCTTCGCCTCTGACACTGGGAATGGTATTGAGGGTGTAATAGGCGGCCGAATGCAGCAGAGGTTCCCCCTCGGCGGAGCGAACGCCGGCGAGATGGAGTTCATGGATATTGCCTTCGACCATTCTTCCCACCGTTAAATGCACCAGTCGTCTGTCTTGCGATACGGTGGCAGCCTGAATCACGGGCTTGCTTTGATCCACCTCCGGGCTGCCGTAATCGGCGCGATAAATGTAGGTGTAGGCCTCCATTGAGTAGCTGGCGGGATTGCCCGCTGCCGTGGCATCGACCGCCTTAGTGAAGGTCAGGTCGAAACCATCCGGACAAGCTCTCATTTCATGGATTTCGAAGGGAGTTTCGCCGGTCCAATCCAGCCGTTGAAGGGCGAACGGCTTTCCTCCACGGGCCCCCCAGCCCCGATCGCTGCCGCCCACGAATAGCGACCCGTTGGGAGTGAGTTCAAGGGCGAGGTTTCCCGAGTCAAAGCCTTGGCGAAACATGAAGCACGCTCCCTGGTATCGGCCGTTCACTTTTTCCAGGAACACTCGCATCACCGTGCTGTGGGTCTGGTCACCGATAAAGAGTTGGCCGGCGAACGGTCCAAATTTGCCGGCGGTGTAGTCGCAGGCGATGCCGCTGGAAGACTGCCCCATCTTGCCATAGGGAAACATGACCGCTGGGGGGATAAGCTCGGGGATGCGTTTGGCTTCGATGGCCATTCGGCTATTGCTCACGGGATCTGCGGGGCGCGGGCCGATCGCGTCGGTAATCGAATACCAGCGGTTGCCAATCGGATGTCCCATGAATTTGCCAGGGACCAAGTTCTTGAGCGAACACGCACCGTTCCAGGGGCCCTGGTTCTCGGTAAAAAACATGTCACCCACGGAATTGGTGCCTACCCCCCCAGGAGAGCGGAGGCCGCTGCATGTCGGGATCGTTCTGCCATCCGGCGTGACTCGCAAACACCAACCTCGGAACTTGGCATCACTCGTGAACGAGCCGGTCAAAGTGAGTGCCACCCAGAGATCGCCATGCTTGTCAAATTTCGAGGTCCAGGCGTACTCGTGGTAGTCACCACTCAAGCCCCAGGCATCGCTCACGGTCTCGAACAAATCGGCGCGATTGTCGCCATCCGTGTCCTTCATCCGCGTGAGTTCGCTCCGTTGAATCACGTAGAGCCAGCCATCGCGTTCGGCCAAGCTCAGCGGTTCCTGTAATCCACTGGCGAAATGTAGGAATCTGACGTGACTAGCCGGTGTTTCGAGGACGTTTTCGACTAGGTAAATGTCGCCCCACCGGGTGGAGACGGCCAGGCGCCCGTCAGGCATCCACTGGAGGCCGCCAGCCTCGAGGGTGATGCCTTCGGGGATTGGGATGGTCGTAATCCGGTAGTACCGCGCCTCATCCTCGGCCGCACCCGCCGCTACCCTCGGTGCCAGTAGCATCATCATGAGGAGGGCCGATCTCAGGCGAGAATTCAGAGTCCAGGTCACCACGTCAGGTCCTCCTCGAACGAACTTTTGCCGCCCTGGAATGTCACGGGCACGACCAACTCCTGTAGGTTGCCGTCGGGGCGCACCAAGGGCTTGGAGCCCGCGGGCAAGTGGAATCCGATCCGGAGTTTGCCATCCACCAAGAAATCGCCGGTGGGCTGCGCCACGATCTGCGACCCCACGGCGGCCCGGAACCAAAGGTTCGCCGGGGGCTGCTCCGCCTCCATACGGAGCGTCCGGGTGAACTGGGCATCCAGGCCGAGGTTTTTGGCTACCGGGTAGTCCTCCACCCGGACATTAGAGAAGGAGTACATCAGGGTCGGTCTGCGTTTGGCATCCAGTCTATAGCCCTGCCAGCGGTAGCTCGCAGCCTCGCCCGTGGCGCTCGGCCAAACCATGCTCTCCAGCGAGAGGATGGCGAAGGGCGGACCGGGAGGGAGTTTAACAAGGCTGTCGCCCAAAGGCGGGACGAATTCGCCACCGCGGCCTTCCCGGTGGCCAGCCGCGTCGATGAAGGCGCCCTGCCAAATCAGGGCCAGCCGCATTTCGTTCGCGTCGAACGCGAGGTTCAGCTTCTCCGGGTAGGCCACGCCGATGGCGCGGGGTCCCGCGCCGGCGATGAAATTGCGATAGACCAGAGCTTCATTGGAGGAGACGAGCTCCATTCGGCCTTGGATCAGGCCCGGTGGAAGATCCGCGTCTTTGCCCTTGGAGAGATAGCTCCAGATCGCGGCGATTTGTCTACTTGGATCACCACCGAGGATGTCCTGGTTCGCGGCCTTGCCTTCGGGAAAGAAGCTAGGCATGCGGGTGCCTGGGCGTAGTGCCACCGGATCGAGAAGGTACTGGTGGAACCACTCTGGTCTCAACCGCTGGGTTACGACCGTCAGATCCATGACCGAGATCCCCAGGGATTTGAACTGGCCGAACCGGTGGCAGGTGATGCACGAATAGCCGCCCACACCCACAAGCCTGCGGCCATACTTGTAGTCATTGGCGTTGGGGGCGGGCAACGGCCCATTCGTCAGCATGGGATCGGCCACGGGGATTGCGGTCAAAAACGGTTCCACCGCAGCGGTTCCGTATTGAGGCATGCGGACGGCCATATAGGGCCTGGCGACCCCATGGTTCAGCATCACTTCTCGCAGCCATTCCGGGCGCAGCTTACCTCCAAGCCCGGTCAGGTGCGGGGGGATCCGGCCTTCGTCCCCAAGATCGGCGCTGCCCTCCACGGTGAAGTAATCCGACCGGCTGGGGCTCGGACCGCCAAATCCATCACGAGCATGGCAAGCGAGGCAGTTTAGGGAGACCAAGGTACGATTGACCTGCTCTTTGGGCGTCAACGGGAGCGCAAGCCGTCCCCGAGCGGCAAGGGCATCGCGAATGGCAGTCCGCTGACTGTCATTGAGCTGAAAACGAGGGACACCCGCTGCGGGTTGGGCAGCCAGACAACCGCCAGGAGCGCCAGGATCGCATTTCTCTAACGGTTTGGCCGCCAGAGCCGACGGTAAAGCAGGGGGAGCGACTCCCACCTGGTGGCAGGCCACGCAGCCCAAGTTGGAGAACATCTCCCGCCCCTGGCTGGCCTTGGCCAGATCCACAAGGAACGGTGCATCTCCGGTCGGCACCATCGGTTGGCCGAGATGAAACAGAGCATTGGAGGGGATCTCTTGTTTGGATAGGCCCGGCCCGCGCCAAGTTACCTTCAGGGAACTTTCACCGCCTGCGTTGAACCAGGTCACGACCAAGGCGTGGTCCCCGGCGGCGAGGCTAGCCGTGCCCTCGCGCTCAACCGCGCTGTGCTCGCCACCGTTGTCCACCAGCAGCTTCCCGTCCACGAACACCTGCGACCCGTCATCGGAGGTGCTCGTTAGCGTGTAGTTCCCTGGCGCGGGAATGCGTAGAAACCCGCTGAACCGCAATCCGACGTTTTCCTGTCGACGACACAGACGCAGATCGAAGCTATCAGTCACGCCTGTAGCCGCAGGTTTGACCGAATCGAACGAGGGGTTCGCGCCGAAATCGGCCTCGAAGTATTCGTAGTCCAAGCCTTGGACCTTGGCCAAGGTGCTGCCCGGTGTTTGCATGGCCGGGGCCTGGGCTCGCAAGAGATACATCGCGATGGCGCGAGACTCAGGCTCAGTGAGGTTCAGAGATGGCATGCGTCCGGATGGCCTCGATTTGAGAGGGTCACGCAGGAAATCGGCCAGTTGCGAGACGTGATATTTGCGGTCGAGGTTCGCCAGCGGCACTGATTCCTGATCGAGCTTTTTGAGGATGAAGGCGGCCGCGTCAGCATCGGTCGGAGCGCCCCCTGGTGTATTGGGAAAGAGGCTGGCCGCAGGTTCTTGTGGCCCGTGGCAGGCCACACAACCGACCTTGTGGTAGAGGAGGCGCCCTTGCTGCAAATAGAACTGACTGGCACTCGCCCCGGCGATGGGGCTGCCCTCCCCCAGCGTGGCCAAGTAGTGCGTTAGAGCTTCTACGGTTTCAGCCTTCTTGTCGGCGGCCATCCCGTGTAGCAAATCAGGCATCGGGGTACCGGATTTTTCGGCAATTGGATCGGCGATCCAAGCCCGTAAGAATTGCGGAGTGACTCGATCCCCCACCTTGATGAGGATCGGAGACCGGCGCTGACCGAGACGCGCTAGGACGGCTGGCGCCGCTTGATGGCAGGCTGCACAATTCAGTTCAGCGAGCAACAGTTCGCCGGGGTCCGCCCCTTCCAGCTCGACCTGAGCAGGGAAGAGGGTTACCGAGGTCGGCTGAGCCCACAAGGCGCTGCACCCAAGCACAACGACGCTAAACCGCGCGAACCAGAGACCTGCGCGCCGGACTGTCTTCCAACTCGTCGGAAGAACACAGATCCGCTGCCTCGGTCTGAGCTGGCGGTTGTACACGGGGACTTCGACGCGAACGGCGCCGGCCGTCTTCATGGAAATTCCGTTCAGCTTCCTCGGCCGCCCTTGGTCGGCGCTGTTAGTAGTTAGCCAACGAGTACCGGAACGCGGTGCAGCCGCTACGTTCCAGGTAGGCGACCAAGGCTGGCAACCCCGCGGCCGTGTGATGGAAGCTCACCATCGGCAGGCTCAGCACCGAGCCTGTGCGGGTGACCATACCCATGCGGGTGCTTTGCCAACCCGCCAGGCTGCCAGGATGTCCATGATCTGTGGGCCAGCAGGCAAAGGCATCGCGCAGTCGTTCCCGCGCGGTCTCGCTGCGGTTGTCCGCTTCACCCTCATCCTCGGCTTGATCGGACCGCTGAGCGTAATCGGCCCATAGCTCGACTAAACCCCGATCAAGGAGCGGGTCAGGGGCGGCGAGTGCTCGTGTCAACTCACCCTGGCGGAGACGGTTCTTGGTTTTTCGCCATTCGGCGCGCAGAGCGGCGAGTTTGTTTGTGGAGGATTCCTCCTCGAGCTGCTGGTCAAGTTTCTGGAGGCCGGAGTCGTGATCGATCCTTTGGCTTAGATCCTGGAGGACAGCCCAAGTATGGGTCTTACGTTCGATTCCGGACCGCTCTTGGGAAGGCAGATTGGTCTGATCCACCCAGGGCGGCCAGAGGTTGAGCCATGCACCGCCGAAGTATTGACCCAACTCGGCCTCGAGCTGCTTGGCGACGGAATCGGTGGGTGCTTTGCATCTGAGGTAGATTATGGATGTGTTGTTGGAGGCAGGGCTTTCCAGGTAGAGCCTCGCGCTCCCCAAGCCGAGCGCTCGAGCACGGTTGGTGGTTATGGCAGGCCCGCTGAGCAAGAGCGTCCGCCCAAAGCTGTCGAGCCTTTCGTCCTTGCCCAGCTGGGCGGCGAGGCGGGAGAACGAAGCAGGGGTAATGGTGGAAGAGCAATTGGCCACCAGGCAGGGCATCGTTAATTGCTCAGCGGAGAGTGCACCAACAGGTGAGCTCAGTTGGGACCCCGGCACATAGGACCAAACCGGGTCAGTTCCTCCAAACCCACCGTAATGCATTTTGGCCCACAGGAACCCGCCCGGCAACCATACGCATGCCCCCGCTAATAGATACAACGCCAACAGCGCGGAGGTGGCCAGAGATCGTGGAGGATTCGCATTCAGGCGTCCGAAGATGTCCGCCGTAAAGCCCACCAGTTGTTTGGTGTGGCGCGTGCCAGGCAGGTTGGCCTTGAGCTCCTGCAGGATGGCGAGAGCAGTGGCCGGAGGAATGGTCAGACCATCCGGCGAATTGGTGTCCAAATTCGCGGCCCGCAAACGGCTGGTGATTCGCGCCAGTTGGTACGATATCGGCAGGCCCGCCAATATGGCTATGCCGAGGTACATCCAAAGCCGGCCTTGCCCCATGATCGTGGCCGTTATCAAGGCCACTCCGGCCACTGCTCTGAACAGGCTCTCCAGCAGATAATGCCGACTGAAAACCAAGGCGTTGAGCACCCAGCCACCGTCCAAAGGCAGGAACGGAAGGAGGTTGATTCCGTTGAGCACGAGGCAAAGGAAAGCAGCTTGCCATAGAAGCACGTGGTGAGAAACGAGAGCTACTCCCGCCAAAACCAGCCCCAGGATGATGCCGGGCACAGGCCCGGCGAGCGAGACCAGGGCCTGCTGCCACCCTTTGACATTGTAGTGTCGCCCGGAGACGGCTGCGCCGAGCAATGGAATGAAGAACATTCGCAAGTTCCGGTAGCCGAAACTCCGCATCGCTACGAAGTGGCCCAGCTCGTGAAAAAGCACGACACCCGCCAACAGCCCGGCAAACCGCCAATTCCAGCGTAAGCCGCCGGAGGCCAGGAAAAGCACGAACGAAAGGATGCCGATGAATATGGCGGTGGACCAGCCGCTCGGGGTGTTCTGTTGTTTGGTCAGCTCGTTCAAGAACGCGGCATCCACCAGATCGCCCTGGACTACCTCGGGACCGGCGGAGGGTGCCGCCGGGGCTGCTTGAATCTCCTGAAGGGACACCTCCTCGTAGAGCCCGCGCTTGAGCTTGGGGTCGACCCCGTCCATCTCCACCCGGTCGATGAACTGGGTGAGGGCTGCGAGCGAGCTGACTTTTTCGAGACAGGCGGCAGCCCGGAGTTGCTGCAACTTGCTCTGATGCAGCGCCGTTATTTGCGTCACAGAACCATTGAGGCGTCGTTGGACAATGGAGGGTTGATCCGAATTATAGCTCGGCGGCCGGCTGGTAGTGACCACGAGCCTGCCGTCGGTCAGGCGGGAATACACGACCACAGCCAGCACCTCTTTTGGCGGCTGCACGGTGCCCAGGCGGCAGTGCATCAGCCGCAGCACCATTTCCCCTTGCTGATGGAGACACGTTGCGGTGGTAGATACCGATTCACCTTTGAGGGTGACGACCACCTGGTAGAGCGGGGGCAGGAAGCCGAGGGTGGAGGCATCGCGCAAGGAGTCGATCAGCTTGGCGACGGCCTCTGAGGAGACCTGCTCAGGTTGGACCTGAAAATCCTGGAATGGGACCGAGATCGGGATCGGGCTAGTGCCTTCGATTCGGACCCGCAAGAGCTTGTTGATCCAGAGGAAGATTACCTTCCAAGAACGGGCGATACGGAGATCCTCCAAAAGAGTCTGCTTGAGAGTGTTGACTCTAATGTAACGGGGCATACCACTCAGTAGTCTAATGATCCGGGCGTTTTTGCCAAGGAGAAAACATAACTGGTGTGCGACTGCCCCCCCTGATCCGAAACATCTGAGCGGCCGAGCCTACGAAAAGAATGGGTTCAAGCCTTGAGAGAATGGGTGGTAGAGGGTATTGGAGGGCGCGACATGACATCCAAATTCAAAATTGCGGTAATTGCGGGCGATGGGATTGGCAGAGAAGTGATGCCCGAGGGCTTGCGAGTCCTGGAGGCGGCGGCCAGGCGATTTGACCTCGGGCTCGAGTTCAGGCACATCGACTGGGCGAACTGCGACTATTACGTAAAGACCGGCCAGATGATGCCGGAGGACTGGAAGGCTCAATTGCAGGACGCGGACGCCATCTACTTTGGCGCCGTGGGGTGGCCGGCCACGGTCCCCGATAGCGTTTCGCTTTGGGGCTCGCTCCTCAAGTTCCGACGAGAATTCGATCAGTATATCAACTTTCGCCCGGTACGCCTGTTTGAAGGGGTTCCTTGTCCGTTGGCCGGGAGGAAGGCCGGAGATATCGACTTTGTCGTAGTTCGTGAAAACACGGAGGGGGAGTATACCAACGTGGGAGGCCGCATGTACGAAGGGACAGAGCGGGAGATTGTCCTGCAACAAGCGGTTTTCTCGCGTTACGGCACGGACCGGGTGCTGAAGTTCGCGTTTGAGTTGGCGCAAAGTCGCGCACGCCGGCACCTGACCGTGGCGACCAAGTCCAACGGAATCGCAGTGAGCATGCCGTGGTGGGATGAGCGGGCTGCGAGCATGGCCAAGGGTTATCCTGAGGTTACGGTGGACAAGCAGCACATCGATATTCTCTGTGCGCGTTTTGTGCTGCAGCCGTCGCGCTTCGACGTGGTGGTCGCATCGAACTTGTTTGGTGACATTCTTTCCGACCTGGGACCGGCCTGCGCCGGAACGATCGGGCTGGCTCCGTCCGCCAACATGAATCCCGAGCGGCGGTTCCCGTCGCTCTTTGAGCCCGTGCATGGTTCCGCGCCGGACATTTATGGGAAGGGCATTGCGAATCCCATCGCAATGATCTGGTCGGGGGCGCTGATGCTGGATTTCCTGGCCGGGGCACCGGGAGGCGGCGATCGCTATAGGCAGGCCCACAACGCGATTGTGCTAGCCATGGAGGGGGCGCTCAAGGGCGGGCCGCGCACGCCCGACCTGGGTGGTTCCGCGACTACCAAGGCACTCGGCGAGGCAATTGCTGTTGCAGTCCAAAAGGGAGGGATCTGACCGAGAGCAACCAAGGCCAGTCTGGGCGGCATCGATCCCAAGGCGGGCGGTTGGCCTGCTCGGCTTGCGCTGGACGGTCGAGCCGAGTAGTTGATTCAGCTCAGGCTCAGATGATCGAAACCGACCGGGGGAACGGCAGGGAGGTTGTTCCGGATGTGCCCGCAAGATCCCGTGCTCAGAACCGCGCGATGATGGTGTAAACGCGGGCGGATGGAGACGGAATGCGGATCCATTCGCTATGTGTGTTGAAGTCGCGCCAAATTTGGCCGTTCACAGAGACGCGCTTGATTGGTTTCACTTGGGGATGGCGGAGGCGCACGAGAAGTTCGGTTGGTTGCTTGCGTAGCGGCAGTTCGACGGTGACGCGGATCTCATTGCGGGCCGCGTGGCTCTCGAGGCTCATCGAGAGCGGTCCGAAGTAAGTCGGCGCGCGCTCGACCACAATATGTTTGCCGTCGGCGAGCCATTTGCGCGGTGTGGCTTGGCAGAGCAATAGGGAGCCATCGTCGCGTTCGTGGATCAGCATGTGGCGGTAAAGGTCGAACCAGGCGCCATCGGTGCTGGGCGGGCCGAAGTATTGACCCCAGCCCCAGCGATGCTCAACCGGTTCGAAGGTAGAGTGGCTGAAGGCGCAGGCCATCATGCTGTAGAACGCTCGGATGGCCGGCTTCACGTCGTCGCGCAGCAGATAAGCGGTGGCCTGCTGGTTGTAGACCGGCTCGTTGGCCATGCCCCATTGCTTGAGATACAGGTTGTCTTCATGGTCATTCAAGAGGCGTGCAGTCAGCGGCCCGTTAGGGTCAAGGGCCTTAAGACGCGACATGTGCAGCGCGCCGCAATCGATGTCGGTGGGATACCATGTTTCCAGCAAGCGCCGCGGGGTCATGGCGTCGCAAGGCACGTAAGGGGTCCAGGTAAGATCGCGCAATTGTACCAGCGGCGCTTGCATCGAGGCATGAGCGTAACCTCGCTGGATGGCAGCGAACATTGCCGCGGCGGCGGCGCGGCATTCCTGGGCGCGTGGGTGATGGATATCCGCCAGCACGCGGCCCAGCAGCTCCGGCCCGGCGTAAAGATATGCCTGGTTGAATGCCCAGGCCCGAAGGTCGTGCGACAGGTCGTTGAGCGGAGCCAGGACGAGTCCTTGGGTCGAGCCGCCCCGTTCGGCGGCTTGCTGGATCTCGCCCAGACACCAGTCGAGCGCCTTGAGGGTTTGCGGCAGCAAGCGGTCGAGAGACGCGCGGTCGCCTGTGAGCAGGTAATGCTGGGCCACGGCGTAAATCATGCTCGGTGTATAGACACCCCAGTTTGCAAATCCGCCGACGTGGCCGTTGGGCTCCTGGTTGTTGCGGAAAATCGCGATCAGTTCTTCGGCGGAAATCGTGTGATAGCCGCGCAAGTCAAAGAGCATGTAGTCGACGTAAATAGCTTGGTTCACCGGCCAAGGCGTACCGTGCTGATCGTAGGCGAAGTTCGAATAAGGAAGGTCGATTTTGACCTCCGCGCCCGCAGCACCGTGCCGGCGGGGCAATCTCAAGGCGTGCCAGAGATTGGCGCGAAACAAAGCGTTCACTGACGCTTCCGGCACCTCGAACCGAGCGCCACGGGCCAGGTAATCGGACCAGAACTGGAGCGTGGCCTCTCGACATGCCGCGTAGTCCATTGCGAGGAGGTCGGCGCATTCAGCCGACGGGACGAATGGGGACGGCAGTTTGACGATGAGCTCTCGGGTGCCGTGGGCCTCAAGCGCGACCGGAACGACAATATGATTCGTCTGCCACTTGGCGCCGTGAACCTGGTTGTCTTGCACTCGGACTCCGTCACCCTGGATAGCCAGGAGCGCGCCGTTCGCGCCTGATTCCGCCCAGACCAAGGCGTTACTATTCGTTTGGAGGAGGATGGTTAAGTTTGTCGTTGGTAGTTCCCGGAGATGCGTCATACGCACCGGCACGACCTTGGCTTTGCCTTCCAAATCAGTGAGGCGAAGCTTTTGGAGGAGCACCATCTCGATATCGCCGCGGCGTTCTGCCGGCGGACCGTGCAGGGGATAGGCGAACTGCTCGACCTCGTAGCGCACACCCTCCTTTTCGAACGTCGTTAGGACAACCGGTAAACCCTCGGTGAGCCTCTGGCCTTTCCAGGACAGGGACATGTCTTGGGACAGGTCTCCAAAATCCACGCCGTAGCGGAAATGGTCGGGATTGCCGTAGTCGTTCCAGACGTTGGCGCCTCGGTCGATGCCAAACTTGGGGATTGCGCTGTCCCAGGCGACGCCAACGATGTGGCCTGGGAAGACGGAATGGGGGTTGTTAAAGGTCGGGTTACCCATATCTTCCCAGCGCGAGGCGTATTGTTCGTAGGTGGCTTCTGGTTCACGTTCGACTTGATGGAGGACGCGTTCGCCACCACCAGCCTGGAGGTCTCGCTGGTATTCCGCGAAGGACACCGGGGGATCGCCCGGCGAGAGGAACACGTCTAACTCGGGAACCCAAAAGGCCTTGTTGGTGAGCAGTTGATCCACCGTCACGCTGAAGCCCTGTGTTCCTTCGGCGTCCATCTGGACTGTCAGTTTGCGAGAGTCTGGCCGGAAGCCGGGATCGAACCGGAGGCGGCGAGCGGTGTCCGCATCTGAGTGGGCCAACAGGTAGCGCCAGATCTGATGCAGTGTAGAGATCTCGCTTACTGAGCGTTCCGGAAACGCAAGGGTAAGTGCCAGGCCGTCCACGTCACCATCCCCAGCGCGTGTCTCGGCTACTCCGTTACTCAGCCTATCGCCGGGTTCGAAGCCGACGGGGAGCGAGTCCGTGACGAGCACTTCGTTCGTTAAGAGACGGATCTGGAAATGGCGTGCCGGTTTGGTTGTGTGGCCCCAGGAGAGGCGCAGCTTGAGAAGACGGGCCTGCTCCGGCGGTTTCACTCTAGGTGAATCCGGCTCGCCGCCGACGATGGTGGCTGCCTCCGGTGCACTGACCATGGCTAGGACGAGGAGGAGGCCGAGGGCGTTGATGGTCATCATTTAGGGGTGGCGACGGCGGATTGGGGCTGGCCCGGCAAAGCCGGCAAGGGCACTTTCTGCCAACCCTCGGTTCCCAGATGGATGTCGCGTTCGACGAATTCCCACACGACGACGCCCTTGTTCCTGAGCAGTGCCGGGCGGCGGTAAAGCTCCTGACGCACCAGTGTGGACGCGCCGCCGTCGCTAACCAGCGACGTGAGCGGTTGTTTCAGCTCCTTTGCGAGGTGCGCGATGAAGCCGGCCGAGTTTGGTTCGTCCTGCTCGTAGATGCGGAGAAAGCTATCGCCCAGGACGAGAACCGAGGAAGCCCCATCATCTTGGTAAGGCTGTGAGCTGTCGGGGCGGATCACTTGCACACAGGGAATCTTTTCCGGAGCGGCACGCTGTTCGATGCGCGGCGACTGTAACATGCGGAGAACGTCACCGAACCGTTCTACCGGGGCAGGACGTTCGCTGTACTCGAGACTTCCCGGCTTCGCCCAACCTAGCTCGATCAAGCGATGCGCCACGGTCTTGGCGGCGATGGCCACGCCCGCGGGCGACCAGTGGCTGTCCTGCTTCAGATACAACGGCGGCGAACCTGTTTGGGAGGATTCAGTTCGTGCTTTAGCGAGGACCCGGAACAGGTCCACACACTCGACCCCGGCAGATCTGAGGCGCGCGAGCAAATCGCGCTGTGCCGGGGACATCACCATTTTTTCGGAGGCGATACGGTGGGTGACCTGGTCGGGATAGATACTCTCCTTATTAGGGGTGGGCACGACCAATAAATGGATCCCACGCGCAGCAAGCGCGTCGCGCCAGGCCACGATTGCGGCTACGGGATCGTTGGTGGAGGCAGCGGTCGAGCTGGTGCGGGCCAGGAGGTCATCGCAACCCGGTTTGTAGAAGAGCCAGCCGTCGCGTCCCACCAGAGCCTTCTCGCCGCCGTCGTGCAGCCAAGCGAACTGCACAAACTGAAACCAGGGTCTGAGCGCTCGGGCGACGACGCTTGCGTCTTCGAGATTGTGCTCGTAGGCGCGCAGGTTGGCGGAAGTGGGTTTTTGATGGAGCACCGCCAGGGCGCCAACTCCCTTGCCCTTGAGTAACTCTACGGTGGTTTGAATCAGCAACCCGCTTGCGACCAAGACCAAAAAGAAAATGACCAGCGCGAGTTCCGCCGCTCGGCTTCCCCGGGAAGGCGGTTCGGCGTCCACGGAGACTGCTGGCCTGTCTGGCGTAAGGCTTGGCGCGTGCGGATTCACGTCAACTAGAACTGGAAATAGAGAAATGGATTGAAGGTCTGTGAATACATGGTCATCAAGGAGGCCACGAACAACGGGGTCGCCAAGGCGACGCGCGGCCAAGTCACTGGATGCAGTGCCCAGTCATGGGCCTGCAGCGGTTGCCACACGAAGGCTGCGCAAAGGCCCAGGATGAGCAGCCGGTAGGGGGTGTAGATGGTGGCCGCCAGCAACGGGGCGGCGTCGGCCACAGGGATGAGGCCGAACATCGAACCGAAATAGTGCCACGCGGCGGTGAGGCTGTCGGCGCGGAACAATACCCACGAGAGGAGCATGAGCAGGAACGTGAAGCCGATCCGGAAGAGGCGCGGGAAGGCTTCGTAAAGGCTTTGTTTGCCGCGCCAGCGCTCGTAGCCGAGCAGCGCCCCGTGGTAAGCGCCCCAGGCGACAAAGTTCCATTTAGCACCATGCCAGAGCCCGCCCAGCAGCATCACCACGGCGAGGTTGACGTAGGTCCGGGCCGGTCCTTTGCGGTTCCCGCCCAAGGGAAGGTAAAGGTAATCGCGCAGGACGCTGGAAAGGGAGATATGCCAGCGCCTCCAGACGTCCGTGATGCTGTCGGCACGGTAGGGCGCGTCAAAGTTTCGAGGAAACTCAAATCCCAGCATACGGCCCAGCCCGACGGCCATGTCCGAATAGCCGCAAAAGTCGAAATAGATCTGAAAGGCATAGGCGAGGACGCCAACCCAGGCGTCGAGCGGCAACGGATTCGATGCGTTGAAAACCGCGTCGGCCACGTGCCCGGCGGGATTCGCGAGCAGGATTTTCTTCGCGAAACCAACCATGAAAATGAGCGTGCCGGAAGCGAAGCGCGAGAGGGTGTGGTTTCGTGCTGCCAGTTGCTCCGCCAGGGTTTTGTAACGGATGATTGGCCCGGCCACGAGGTCCGGGAACAAGGCGACAAATGCCGAGAAGTCGGTAAAGGATTTAGCCGGGCGGGCGTGGCCGCGGTAGAGGTCAATAATGTAAGTGAGAGAGTGGAAGGTATAAAACGAGATGCCGATGGGCAGGGCGATTTTCCAGACGCGAAACTGCTCCGCCCCCACCCTGGCCAGAACCTGATTCAAGGTCGTAGCCGCGAACATGTAGTATTTGAAGAATCCAAGGAAGCTCAGGTTGGTGACCACACAGGCGACCGCCGCCAGTTTCCGTTGTGCCGGGGTTGCTCCGGGCCGTGTAATGACCTTGCCCCAGGTGAAATCCATGACGGTGGTGAACATCATCAGGCAAACAAACCAAGGCTCCCACCATCCGTAAAAGACGTAGCTCGCGACGGTAATCCAGAGGTTGCGCCACGCCAGCGGCAAGCTGAAATAAACCAACAGGAACAGGGGCAGGAAGTAGAAGAGGAAGATGTGGGTCGTGAAGACCATGAGCTATTGCAGGTCCGTCCAGACCGCCCAGTAGAGGGTGTTGGTTGTCTGGCCAAAGTACTTGTTTACGATACCGCCCATGAAGTGGTCTTCGATCGGCACCTCCAGCGCCATATGGTGGATTTGCCCAGTTTGGAGTTGAGGGGCATTGCCGCCGATGTTAGGCGCGCGCTTGTCGGCTGCTTCCGCGCGTGGTTTCCAAGGGTTGTAATGGCCTACGTAGAGTGTGTCGCCTTCAAGCTTGCCCCGGTGCACTTTCAGCACGTGATACTTGAGGATGGTGGCGTAATCGTAGAGATCGCGCTTGAAGATGGCGCCCTCCGGCACCTCCACAAGTTGGGCCGTGACTTCAACGGTGCCGTTGGTAGCAAAATGAGGATCGGGTGTGGCTAGGTGAGTGTCCGGCGCCTTGCTGCACGAGTTCACGAGCCAGACCAGGGCTACGAGGCAGGTAATTAGAATCGAGTTCCGTTTCATCGCAGGACCTCCTTCGCGGTCCAATGCGGCTCCCAACCGGGACCCAGGTCGAGGCGCACGACGGCTCGCGTGTCACCGAGGTTTGAGGCCTCGGGCCAGCGAATGACTGCCATCTCAATTTCCGTCACCTTGCCCAGATCCTCGATGCTTCGAGTGAACATTACATGCCTTCCGTCCGGCGAGGCGCAGGCTCCGTAAATGTGATGTCCGTCCTCGGCGTAGATGCGGCGGCGTGCCCCGCCGTCGGCGCTGGCGGTCCACAACTCCGCTCGTCCGGGGACGTTCGGGATGATTCCGCGAGCGTACACCACCTGCCTGGAGTCGGGGCACCAGTCGGGCGTGCAGTTGTAGCGTTCGGTCTCGCTCACGCCACGCAGTTCGCCGGCCACCAGGTCAAGAATCCCGATATTCCAAAACTGCCCGAGCCCATTCGCAACGCCAACGAACCGCTTGCCGTCTGGCGACCAAACCAGTTGTTGGACCAGACCCTTCCGAGGGAATTGTCCGACCACTTTTCGTGTTGTCACGTCCACCAACTGGATGCCTTTGGCGGTGAGGCAGGCGATTTGCGTGCTGTCGGGTCCCCAAGATGCCCACGGAAATTCCTTCCCGTAGAGCTCCGGTTCGGTTCCGTCGGACTTGGCGATAACCAGATCGAATGTGCCGTAAGTGTTGTTGTCCACTGCTTCAGCCTTGGGCATGCGGTAATAGAGCAGCCGCCTGCCGTCAGGTGAAAAGCGCACGCCGGCTTCATTGAACTCTGGCGTGGTGGTGATGGCTTTCCGATCTGAGCCGTCAGGGCGCATGAGGAACAGGTCCCAATCTCCGGCGCCGGTCTTCGCGCTGAACGCGAGCCAGCCTTGGTGGTGCAGTTCAGCAGCGAGCGCGGAGACCTCGGGACCAGAGGATTGAGTGGTTGGGCTGCTGGCATCACCCAGGATCTCGGAAAAGGTCCAGCAGGGCTCCCATCCTGCGGGCAGCGTGAGGACAGGGCTGTTCTTGGCTTCCGGATGGAGGGTTCGGAGCGCCCTGCTTTCTCCACCTATTGCCGGCGCATCCTCCAAGCGCATCAAGGCCATCGGCGCGCCGGCATGGCCGGGATCGCCGTTTTCCTCGACGTTCCCGGTGAAAAGCACATATCGGCCGTCAGGAGAAATTTGCCCGCCATACACGTGACGTCCGTCCTCGCCGTAAACCAGCCGTGGAGTCTTGCCCTCCGCGTCAGCCCTCCACAGTTGTGTCCAACCTTGGCCACGGTTCTCGGTCTGCCCGGGTGGGCGCCACGAGAAGACGACGTTGAGAGAGTCGGGGAACCAGTCCGGGGTACAACAATCCACGCGGTTGACGGCGGTGGCTTCGCCCGATGCCAAGTCCATGCGCGCTATGCTCCAACTGGCGCCGAAGGAATTGGCCACGCCAACGAGCCATCGTCCGTCGGGCGACCAGGTGATTTGCTGGAAGAAGCCTTTGCGCGCCAGAGTGCGGACGACCTGCTGAGTCGCGAGATCGACCACCGAGATTCCTTTGACCGAGAGGCAGGCGATTTGCTTGCCATCGGGGCTCCAGGTGGCCCAAGGGAACTCGCCCGAAGGGCCTAGGGTCTTGGAATCGCTGCCATCGGTGTTGGCGATTACCAGTTCGCCCTGTGCGCCGTATCGGTTCCCGTCGATGCTCTCAGATTTCGGCAGTCGCCGGTAGAGCAGCTTCCGGCCGTCGCGAGAGAATTGGGGCGCGAATTCATTGTAGGCGGGAGTGGAGGTAATGCTCCGTCGCTGAGATCCATCGGGGCGGCAAAGGAATAAATCCCAGTCACCTGCGTCTGTCCGCGCCGAGAAACAGACCCACCCCTTGCCTCGCACCTCGGCAGCGAGGAGTTGGACAGCGTGGGATCCGGCGGGTTGCGAGACTGACTCCGCTGCGACCGCTTGCCAGAGGCCCTGCCAGCCGGCCAACAACGAGGCGGCGCAAATCACATTGCTGAGATTCCGCTTCAGGGAAACAACTGGATCCGGTTTCCGAGATGGTTTCAGATCAGCGGTTGAATGCGGGTAGAGAGGGGGCTGAGATATGCGTGCCAAGCGAGCGCGTTTTTCACGATGGACTCCAGGGTCTGCCGGGATCGTCCCAGACCAAACTTCGGTTCTCATAGTGAACCATATTACACAGTGCCCTGATCCGGTTCTACACTGATTACGCTTACCCTCTTGCATCACGAGCGGCAGCATGCGCCCGGCCACGGACGGGTTGGAGGGCTCCGAGAACTCCGTGAGCAGGCAACGCGGCTGATCTCGACACGGCCTCGGGGTGGCGGGGGGCAATGCCCGTTCTTATTTCACCACCTCGGCGCTCAAAGCTTCGACCGGGAGGGCGGCCTTGGGAGCGAAGTCAGGCCCCAGGGCGTAACGGATGAGTCGATCGAGCAGGAAAAGACCGGCGGGATCCCTTTGTTCGATGGCATGCGCAAAGTTAAAACCGCTGACCAGGAGCTTGCCCCGGCCCACAGATGCCTCGAAGAGATAGGCTCGATCGGCCAAGCGCGTGGGACGATCGATGCACCGGACCAAAGGCTCGATTTTTGAAGGAAGCGGATCCAGAGAAACCGTTTTCGAGTCCTGAATGAGAGTGTAAAACTGGAGGTCGCACCAGCCCTCCGATGGCATGTCTCGGAGCGCCGGATGGGTTCGGTCGAGGATCGTGCCCGAAGGACCGCCTCCATCCCAAGATGAAAGACGGAAGTTCGTCTTCTCGACCGCGAAGGCGGGTTCGGGGTCGAGCAGGATGGCGCGTCCGCCCGCTTTGAGATAATCCAGGGTCCCCGGTCCGAGGCGGGTTGTGACGAGCAGGCCGGTGTTTGTGGTACTTGGGTTGGATGAGGCGGTTAACGACCATGGGTAAATTCTGCGAAGAGATTCCGGTCCGCTGAAGCGGACGAGCTGTGAAGTCCCACTGAGGGGGGTCTCCGGGAAAACCCAGAAGCTCCAGGAGTTTTCGGTTTTGCCATTCCCGTCGTTGAGCTGGGCGGTGAGGGTGAGCTGCTCGCCTCGGGGGAGTTGCGGCATCTTGAGTTGAAGCGAAAGGAGTTCTTGAACTCCATTCGAGCTCACGTGGAGATGAGCTTTTGTCCCCGAGGCGCGGACCTTGCCGTCAGCCCGCAGGGTCCATCGGAGAGTGGCGGTGTCCGAGGGATCATCTTCGTAACGGGAGACCAGGATCTTGACTTCGGCGGTCTCGCCAGCCCACCAGTTGCGACGCGGCGCATCCATCAAGAGAACGGTGGGGGCGTTGAACTTCCGGAATTCCTCAGGTCGAAGGCTCTTGGGCCGGAGAAACATGTCCACCACGCCCTCGGCGCAATTGGGATAGTCCTGGAACAGCCACACTGAGGTGCCGCTCAGGCGTGATCGGCGTGCGGCTTCAAGGTTGCACTTCAGAGAGACCGACTGGAGGCGGTAGGAAGAGGCGAGCCAGGAAGGATAAAGGTTTTGGAGCCTGCGGTGTGCGACGGTTTCGCGTGCCTGGATGAGCCAGTAGGGCCTGAGCCCGGTGTGGAACAGGTCGAGCTGGGAGAGATCTGGGAGGGTGACGAAGTAACCCATCTCGTGGGCCATGACCGGCTTGGTCATCTCCCGGGGAAAACTGTATTTCCAGTCCTGGAAACCGATGGAGCCGCCTTCGGCGAATTGGACGACCATGAAATCGAGGGTCGCGCGGTCTTTGTGGTTGAAGCCACAGCCATCGGTATCAACGACCGGGCGCGAGGGGTCGAGGAGCTTTGCCTCGCGGTACATTTCGGGGGCGAGGTCGAAGGAGTCGTATTGCTCGTTGCCCATGCACCAGGTCACGATGGAAGGATGGTTCCGGTTGAGCCGAATCATCGCTTTCCATGCTTCGAGAGCGGCGTGCTTGGCGTCGGGCGTCTGGGGAAGGTCCCAGCGGTAGGCAAACGGGAATTCGGGCTGGAGCATCATGCCAAGCTCGTCGGCGGCGTCGAGGTACTCCACTGTCGGGATCCAACTGTGAAGGCGCACGTAATTGAACCCGTAATCGCGCGCCGTGGAGAGCCGATGGAGAAACTCGCTTTTGTCAGCGGGCGGGCAAATCGAATTTGGGAAGATGCAGTCGTCACCATAGCCGCGTAGGAAAATCGGCTTGTTATTCAGGAGGAACTTCGCGCTCTCAACTTTGAACTCACGCATTCCGAAACGGACGGATTGGGTATCGACGGTCAGGCCGCGGGAAAGCAACCGAACGCGGGCCCTGTAGAGGGTCGGAGTTTTCGGCGACCAGAGACGCGCGTTCGGGATCCGGGCTGCGAGCACGGTCTCAGATGCCTTCTCCGATACAGCCCTTCGAACAGAGGCGACCGCAACACCAGCGGCGTCGAGGATCTCGACCAAGACTGAACAGTCCTCGTTGCTTGCGGTGGTCGTGGCTACTTGGACCTCGGCTATCTCTGGGTTTATCTTCGGGAGGACAAACACTTCGTCGATATGCGCGGGCGGTGTCGCCTCCAGGGTGACCTTGCGGTAAAGCCCGCCCCAACTGATGTAAAGGAAGTCCAGGGTATCGAAGCATCCCATGAGCGGGTCGACGTCTTTATTGCGCCGCGCATCCACCCGGACAACGATCGTGATCTTCTCGCCTGCTTGGGCGTGATTTGAGAGATTCACAGGGAACGGAGTGAGATAGGAGCGATGCGATCCGGCCGGCTGACCATTGATCCAAACCTCGGCTTCGCGATGCACTCCGCCGAAAACGAGCCACGGGATTCGGCCCTTCCATTCAGACGGAATCCTCACCGTCTTCCGATACCAAGCAGGTCCAGGAAAGACGTGGAATAGCTTCTCAGATTCGCCTTCCGGGCCGGGCAGATTGCGACCGTTGAGGAATCTCTGTTCGTAGTCGCGACGAAGTTTCTCGGATGGGAATTCGGCACCCATGGCATTCCAGGCCCCAGGCACCTGCATTGTCTGTTCGTAGGGCGCCGCTGCTGCGAACCATTTTTCGGCGCGACCCACATCGAGCGGGTCGATGCGGAACTCCCACTGTCCGGAAAGATCGATTGAGGACCGATTCCCGGTCGGCTCGGCGGCTGGGTGAGGGGCCACGGGTGTTGCCGGTCGGCAGTTCGGCAACAAGACCGCAACCAGAAAGAGCGGAGCGATGGGTCGCAGATTCATGGTTCAAACCAGGTTACACAGAGATCCGACCTGAAACGACACCTATCGCGCCGAAGGCCGATTAGGGTTATCACCGGTCCAGGCCGATCTTCTCGAAGGGAATCGGCTTGAATCCCGGTAGCCGCGCGAAGACGGGCGCATCTGGCCGCAAGCCGTAGTTACCCTTGGGGCCATCGATAAAGCCTGGATCGATATCGGTGGACCAGTTGGCATCGGGCTCGAGGCGCCAGTTTCCGCCCGACGCTTCGCGGCAACCGACCATTACGTTCATGCGTGCGTGGTTCAGTCGCGGAACGCCCGGGGGCGGATCCAGGTAACCGATGAGTTCGGGATATCGTGTGGTATATGGCGGCTTGGTAATATTCACCTCGTGAAGCAGCTTCTTGACGAAGAAGCAGTCCTGGCCACCTTTGAGCGCGTCTCGCCATCGGGCGTCCTCCCACGGTGCTGATCCCAGAGCTCGCTTGCAGTCCACGAAAACGTTGTTCTCTGCCTTGACGTCGTGTCCCCCGTGCGAAAAGACAGTGCCAAAAGATCCCTTGCCGGGGTCGCCGCAGCGCACGAAGACGTTGCCGTAAACGGTATCCCCGCCATCCCCGTCATCGAAGTAAACCGCCGCGTTGCCGTGGCCCATCGGGCTGCCGATATCGTGCCAATAGTTGAATTGAATGAGGTTGCCGCGGCATGATGGATTGCGACCTTTGTAAAGAGCGCCGCAGTCATCGGTCTCCGTGCAGACGTGGTGGATTTCGTTGAATTCGAACACGTGGTCGTTGCCCCCCACGAAGACAGCTTGGTGCGGGGCATCGTGAATTAGGTTGTGGGCGGCGTGGTTGCCAACCCCCTCGAATGAGAGGCCGTAGGCCGAGGTGAGCTGGTGCTCGGAGAATCGCCAAATGTGGTTGTTCACCGCCTCGTGGCCGGCTGGAGTGAGCGTTTTCCGATTGCCTCCGCCGAGCACCAGACCGCCTTGGCCGGTGTGGTGGATATCGCAGGAATCGACCCGGTGCCGAGTGCCACCGGTGACGCGAATTCCCAGCCGGCGCAGGTTGCGCACCTCGCAGGCGACTATTTGGCAGCCCGTGCCCCCGTTGACCTCGATACCGTTGTCGAGCCCCGCCTCGACCACGAAGCCTCGCAGCGTGACGTTGCTTGCGTCCTTAAGCGCAACCAGCGGGGTGTCTAGGGTAGCAAGCGTGATCCGCGCACTCGCCAAAGCGGCTGGAGGCCAGAGGTAGAGCCGGCGCGCGCTATGGCCGATGACGAATTCGCCGGGTTGATCGAGTTCCTCGAGTACGTTCAGCGCACGGAAGCGTCGGGGCGACGGATTGCCCTGCATGAGACTATAGAGGTGAGGAGCGGCGAGGCTGATGCGGTGCGAGACCGGGTCGATAGAGGCGATTTTGATGACCTCGTCGTACCAGTCGTAACACCAGTAGCCCTGGAGCCACACACCCTCGTTTGCGTGCCACCGTTCGGGGCGATCTCCTGAGTACTCGAAACTCCCGGTCCGACCACGGTGGTCCCCATCCCGAGGGCGAGAGCCGGCTTCCACGATTCTGGCAATCGTGGCCCAGCCCGCATTTGGCCAACGAGCCAGGGTCATGCGGCTTTCGTTGAAAAAGAGTTCGGGACCAGGCGGGACCCCGTGGTAGGCGACCGGGAAATCCTTCAGATTCGCCACCCGCAGCGCCCGGAGGTCAAGCTCCACCACATGACCACGGGCTAAGGGATCAAGCCGCGTGAGGACCGATGGCTCCCGCACGATCTGCCAAGCTGACTCTGGGACTGAAATGCCTCCGACGAATCTGACCGATTCGCCTGGTGCAGCCTGCCAGATCACGGGCTGGGCCGTTGTGCCGGAGTCCCTGGGGCCCAGCGTGAACGTCGTGGAACGTTCGTAGGTGCCGCCGTGAACGATCACCTGCCGGGCCTCGCGTGGTCCGGCTAGCCGCACCGCCTTGCGAGCGCGCTCAAGGGTAGCGAAGGGCTGGTCGCGCGTACCGGGGGCAGCGTCATTACCCTCCGGCGCGACATGGAAGATCGCGTCCGCCACGACAGGACTGGCCATCACCAGTAGAGCTACAATGCAAAGCAGTGAGCGGGTATTCACGGTCGTTTTTCCTGTCCACCTTCCACGGCCCGACACCGTATGGCAGCGGAGGCGAAGAGCGAGACCATTGGTGAGCGCATGGCCAGGGTTGGCGTTTGATCGGGCGTTGGATCCAATGGGGGCGTTGGCCGGCTCGATCGCACGTCCGGGGAGTGGGTTCAAGCCGGGGGATTGAGCAATCGCACCTCGCGCTGAGGAAACGGGATTTCGATCTTCTGGGCTCGGAATTCCTCAAGGACCGCCTCATAGATCTCCGAACCCGCGCCGGCATAATCCACGACCGCCACCCACGGCTTGATCGCGATATTGACGGCGGAATCTCCGAGCTGGGTGACGCCGATCACTGGAGCGGGCTCTTTCAGGACATGGGGGTTGCGGCTCAGGATCTCGCGGACCAGGGCCAGCGTTTCTTTGATATTCGCGTTGTAAGCGACGCCGACCTGCAGGTCGAGTTGGCGGACCGCGCCGAAATTGTGCAGGATTTCGCCGACGATCTTGCGATTGGGGATAACGACGCGCGACTGGTCGATTTGCAGCAGGATCGTGCTGAACAGCCCCACTATGTGGACCTGGCCGTGCGCCTGGGAGATCTCGATGTACTCTCCAACCCGATAGGGTTTGGTGAAGATGATGGTCAACCCGGCCACGACATTGGAGAGAACGTGCTGGGTGGCGAGGCCGATGCCCACGCCCGCGACGCCTAGACCGGCGATCATGGGTGTGATCGGGACGCCGCACTTGTCGAGGGCCAGGAGCAACGCCAGGCCGAAGACCAAGATCCGGATCACCCGCACCGCGAGCATTCGAAGCGGGGGGTCGACTTGTTTTTGGATAAACCATCGGTCTGCGGTCCGCCCGAACCAACGAGCGATCATGCCGCCGACGGTCAGGATGATCAACGCGCCCAGGATCTGAAACCCATATTGCGTCAGAAACCTTAGGACCTCGGTTTGGATTTCACTCATAACAATGCAATGTAATGTACTCTAAAGAGAGCGCAGAAACGGTCGGGTCGAGGAACCGTCACGAGCCCCGCTCGGCGGGCAAAGGCACGGCTTTGGCCATGGCTACCCCGCAACGGGCACCGAGCTTAAGCTTCAGCCCGTTTCTCCGCGGTTTGAGCCAGAAGACGATCATCGATTAAAACCGAGACTGCCAGTGCGACGCCGACAATCGCAAGTGGATTCTGGCTAGCGCGCGTCTCTCGCTCGGAGTCCCGGACCGTGACCTCGAACTGAACGTCGTGATCGCGGAGCGCGCGGGATGGCGGGCAGAGCTTTCAGGCGGAGGCCCGAGAAGAATGAAGCGGCGTTGGGTACGAGTGGAAGATTGCGGTCGGTTGACGATCAGCCTTGGGGAGCGTTGGCCTTGTTTTTCCGTCTAACGGGGGTGACAGTTTATTGAGTGAACTGGCCGACTGCTTTGGCTGGGCGACCGCGGCCGAGGGACGGGTGGTTCGCTGCAGGTTTTTGGAATGACATGAAAACGCGTGTGACCCTAATCTCTATTGGTATGCTGAGTCTCTTTTCTCGGTTTATGGACTCCGGGGCTGCGGGCGATGCTCCTGGCAGCCCGGCATCGGCGGCCCAAGCCGTCAACGCCCTCGGTTTGGAGCTGCTGGCAAAGGGGACGGCGCCAAACGTCAACGCGCTGCTATCTCCGTACTCCATTCAAACCGCGCTGGCCATGACCTACGCCGGCTCGGAGGGGAAGACGCGCGCTGAGATGGCAGAAGTGTTGCACTACGCGGGAGACGAGGCGGCATTGCACCAGTCCTTTGCGGCGCTGGCCAAAGGGCTGGAGGAGGTGGCGGCTCGGACCGCCGAGCGTGCGGCGCTGGCGAAGAGGCGAGGTGGTCCGAGTGAACCGATTATGCTAACGGTGGCGAACCGTCTCTTCGGCCAAGAGGGCTATGAGTTCCGTCCCCCGTTCCTGGCGCTTTTGAAGGACACGTACAGAGCGCCTTTGCAGTCGATGGATTTTGCGTCGAAACACGCCGAAGCCGCCGAAGAGATTAACGCGTGGGTGGAGGAAAAGACTCAAAACCGGATCCGGGATCTCATTCCACCGGACGGGCTCAGCCAAGACACCCGATTGGTGCTGGTGAACGCGATCTATCTGAAGGCGCCGTGGGCCGCCGAATTCCCGGCTTCGTTGACGAAGCCCAGCGCATTTTACATAGGAGGTAGCCAACGTCAGGATGTGCCTACCATGACCCGGCAGGGGCGCCTCGGCTACAGTCAGAGGGATGGTTTCAGCGTGGTGACGATTCCGTACACCGGAGACGAAGTTCAGTTGCTCGTTTTGTTGCCGGACAAAACCAATGGTTTGGCTGCCTTGGAGGCGAAACTCACGCCAAAACTGCTGGCCTCGTGCGCGAACCCGGATCTCGGCGAGGTGCTTCTCCACCTCCCCAAGTTCAGGATCGAGCCCCCGTTGTTTCGTCTCAGCAAAGTGCTGCAAGCGTTGGGAATGAAGTCGGCATTTGACCAACCGCGAGGCAGCGCGAACTTCGAGCGGATGGCCCCGCGCAAGCCCAACGATTACCTCTGTGTATCGGAGGTCTTCCACAAGACCTTCCTGGCTCTGGACGAACGGGGCACCGAGGCGGCAGCGGCCACGGCGGTGGCCATGATGCGCGCGACGGCCGCCATGATCGAGCAGCCCAAGCCGGTCGAAGTGCGGGTGGATCATCCGTTTCTATTTGCGGTGCAGCATCGCGCCAGCGGAGCGTGTCTTTTCTTGGGGCGCGTCACAGACCCCCGATAGCCCACTGAATCCATGCGTGGATGTCCACCCATACCCGATCCCTGTTATGATTGCGTGCACTTCGTGGGGTTCGGCGGCGGCCGGATCGACGACTCGGTGACGCCGGACTTGGAGCCCGACTCGGTTCTGGTCTGCAAAGCGTTCCCCCGAGGCATCCCCGAGATCGTGATCACGGGTCGCGACATGCACCGTAATCCTCTGCCCGGCGACGGCGGCATCGTATACCGGAAGCGCCCTTAAAGGACCTTTTCCTGGAATCTCAAGCGGGAGGGCAGATGCGCCGCAACGATGAAGGTGCGCCTCTTTTCAATCCTCGAGCCTTGTGAAGGATTCGGCTCCTCCTCTCAGGAGCACTGCTGCTGAAAACCAATCTGAGGGAAGCGGCCATGCAACCGCCAAACGAGGAAGGGCTGGGCTGGTGGAAAACCGTTGGGTCGGGTAATACTGGCGGCATGAGTGCCACAGAACGATTTGTGATCCTCTGCTGGTTGGTCTTCTTTCTGTTCTGGGCGATCTCGGCGCTTTGGACCAAGCGCACACTGGAGCGCCAACCGCTGGGCGGCTCGGCGGCGCTCTTTTTCTTCCTGGTGGTGGCGATCGTGTTTCTCAACGTCAGGTTTCATTGGGTAGCACTCCAGGGGCGTGTTTTGCCTGAGCGCCCGCTGGTTGGCATCCTAGCAGATGTGCTGGTGTTCCTCGGCCTTCTGATAACTCTCTGGGCGCGAGTGGTGCTTGGGCGCAATTGGAGCAGCCGAGTGACTTTCAAGGTCGACCACGAACTGATACAGCGCGGTCCGTACCACTGGGTTCGGCATCCGATTTATTCCGGGCTGCTTCTCATGGGTGTAGGAACCGCCATGAGCTGCAATCGGGTCAATTTCTTTCTCGGCATGGGGCTTTGCTCTTGGGGACTTTGGGTGAAGCTCCGCAAGGAAGAAGCGTTAATGACCAAGCACTTCCCCGAGGTTTATCCGGAATACAAGGCCAGGACCAAGGCCCTGATTCCGTTCGTTTGGTGAGAGTCCTGGGTTTTAGGCAGTCCAAGTGCGAAAGCGGACGTTTCCCCGCTCATCCGGACGCATGCTAGCAGATTTGGCGAAAGAACTCGATGGCGAGGATGAGGACGGCCCGCACACATGTAGGCCACCGCGAAGGGGTCGGGGGAACCCGCCGAGAGGTATCGGGGCTGGCCGGCCTAGGTTCTGACTCTGACTAACTGCGTCCAACATGCGAGCGCAAGGCTCGCATGGACTGGGAGGGAGTGCCCGTTACTGGGAAACGGGAAAGGTTCCGTTCCGCAATCCTAAACACCAGCAAACCCCGGATCTTATCTTCTTCCCAAACTCCAAGCTTTGGGCGAGCATGAGTGTGAACAATTCGGCTAGAGCTTGCCGTTCACCACGGAATTTCGGAATATGACGCCATACCTCGCGCGAAGGCTTGTCGCGGTCTCAGAACGCCTGGACGGTATAAACTTCGTGGCATTTGACAAGGAAGACTACGAGCGAGAAGGGAAAGCGGCAACGGTGCACATGTGGTTGCGGGAGGTGATTGAGGAATGCAGGTTTCTTGGCTTGGACGCGACCCTCATTTCTGCGACTCTGCTACTCGAAGAGGTGGCAAGGCTGCCGTGCGATGACGTCTTCGATCGGGTCAACATGCTGCGGGAGGTTTTTCACCGAGAGACGGTGCAAATTCGGCTGTTCTTCATTCCGGCGACCAAGCAGTCGTATCTTCTGGAGTCCTCGCCGTGCGGGTCACTTGTGGCGGATAAGTTCCCGAAAGCGAACTATCAAATCTCAGAGGCCGCCAAATGCTTTGCGACAGACCGCTATACAGCCTGTGTGTTTCATTTGATGCGCGCTCTGGAACACGGGCTTCGGGCGGTTTCGAGCGGCCTCGGAATGGCAGATCCAATTGGCGTAGAACGCAATTGGGGCAATATGCTCAAAGCAATTAAGGACAAGCTCGGTTCGAACAACTCTTCCCGACGACGAAAATGGAAAGTGGAAAAGGAGTTTTACGAGAAAGCCTACGCGTTTTTGGAAGGGGTGAGAGGTCCGCTAAGGAACGCCACCATGCATGTTGAGGCGGACTACGATGAACAAGGCGCGTTGGATATTTTCAACGCGACAAGTACCTTTATGCGCCACATCTCAACGCGGTTAACGGAGTGACTCTGGGTGTGGATCAAACGGTGGGAGGCGTGAGCGATGGATCAGGACCGAGGCTGTTATGCTGGCGTAGGAACGCTATGGCTTCCTTGACGCTTTCCCGTGTCACGTGCGTGCGGCAGCGCCATTGGTCCGTGTGCGGGTTGATGAGGTAGGCGGGACCGCCCTCCACCAGGTCCACAGAAACGATTTGCATCATGACGAGGGCTTGGAGGGCGTCATTCAGATTCTTTATGGGGATGCCGGTCAGTCCTTGGAGCAACTCCAGCGTGGGCACTTTCACTGAGGATTGACCCCAGCCGTAGCTGATGTCCAGGAGAGCATCCACAAGGAGCAGTTCTCGCGGACGAACGTCAAAACGACGGAATTCCTGGCGCAAAAAACGCTCCATAATTCGGTAACGATCAGGGGGCGGAGTTAGGGCGTCCATGGTTCGAGGATTGGGGAACGGGATTAAAGAGCGCGCGCTGAGGCTAGCTGGATTCAATCCCGATGAGTGTGATGCTGAACGCTTCCTGGCCTTGGACGGGTAGGACGAAGTGCCAGGTGTCGTGGGCGTGGATACGGTTGGTGGAGGCGACGAGGGGGGCGAGCCGGGTTTGGTCCTCGGCTCGGGGCTGAAAGTGGACGGAGACGCCCAGGGCCGTGGAGTCTGACGTGTTAGTGATGGCACCGGTGATTTGATGGTCTCCGGCTGCCCAGGTGAGGAGGCGGAGTTCGGCCACGGGGGGGACGGAGGTGAGAACGCGGGGATCCGCGGGGGGAGGTTTCCGCAGGGCAGCGAGGCAAAAACAGAGGCCGATGAGCAGGAAAGCACCCACGATCAGCGAGGGGATGGTGGTGTTAGGAACCGGACGTAGCGCCCCGCAGTGGGGGCAGGAACGGGCTTCGCAGCTAACGGGCCGGCCACAATGCCAGCACGGGGCCAGTGAGGGCGCAACGGTCGGGTTCATAAATCCAGCCAGAAGAATGACAGGAAAAGGGCCTGGAGTCAACTGAGGAAAAGTTATTCACATGGACAGTAAATGTCCAACCCATGGGGAGAAGATCCGGCCATGAATACAGGAAAAATGAGGTTGCGCGGGGTCCTGGGAAGCGCTTATACAAGAATACTGGACTCGAAGGTAGGACTAATGAATCGAGTGGAGATGGATACGGGCGGAGCCAGACCTGTCTGGGATGCGGAGACCGAAGCGAGGCTTAAGGGGCTCAGCGAGCGGGACCGGAAGCTTTTGGGCCGCGTCTTTGAGCAGTGGTCGCTTTTGCTTCAGGCTGGGGCGAGCTTGGAGGAATTGCGTCTTGCAGGGCGCGCAATGCTGCTTGAGGCAGCGAATCAAGGATCTCGACCAGAGAAGAATTGAAGCCGGCGGTGGCTAGCCGAGCGCGGAGGGCAGTGTCATCGATGTCGTCGGGCGCGGGCACGCACGTGGTTTCGATGATGACCGTAAACGCGGACAAAAGCTTGCGGGCCTGGCGCTCGGGAAGCAGGCCGAGGCGGGCCAGGAACTGGGCCTGAAGTGTGGTGGTGGCGGGTGAGGATCCTGCCGAGGCGCCATGGTGAGGCAGGGCAAGGATCGCGGGGTCGGGCGAGGGCGGGGAGTTATCGAATCTGAGGGGCGGTCAGTCCTGGCCTCGAATAGTCTCCAACCCCGCCTCTAAACGCGGACTAAATAGCCCTTGGCGGTTTGGCTGAAACTACGGGTCTGGTCGGCTTGCCACGTCGCATCTTCGCCCAATTCACTGGCCAAGATGCTGGCAACCCTCGGGGCCATGCGAACGGCTGCTTTCGCGTTGAGGAATAAAGCACGGGTGCGGCGGGCTAGAATGTCCTCCACTGTCCGAGCCATTTCCTCGCGAACCCCCCAGAGGACTTCAGCCTCGAGGTACGGCAACTGCGAATCCAAGGGTCGCCCGAGTGTTGGGTTATCGGAGATCAGTTTGCGGATCGCGGGAGCGTCTGAGCCATAGAATGAAAGCGATCCGAAGGTTGCCGCATTCGAATGATAGCCGTGGATATTCAAGTTCTGAGTCACGCACGGCGCGTCCGGCAGATTCCCAAGTGTCGCCGCTTGATCCACGCAGCCTTGCGCCATGTTACGGTAGGTGGTCCATTTGCCACCGGTTATGCTCAACAACCCGCTCCGATCGATATGGATCGTATGATCGCGGGAGAGCGCCGCCGTATTTCCGCCATTCCCAGACTTTACGAGTGGACGAATCCCGGCAAAGACGGACAATACGTCCGAACGGGATGGCTTCTTTTCCAGGTAAAGTTTGGCGGTCTCGAGCATGAAATCGACTTCATCGTCGAGGGCAACGGGTTCCAGAGAGGCCTCTTTAATTGGGGTATCGGTGGTGCCGACCAGCGTGTGTCCATGCCACGGAATGGCAAACATCACGCGACCGTCCTTGGTATGCGGCACAAGGATGGCGTTGCTGCCAGGCAGGAACGAGCGCTCGAACACCAAGTGGGCGCCCTGGCTGGGAGCAATCATTTGACTGGCGCCCGGATCGGCAAGCCGTCGTACGGAATCGGTGAAAATGCCCGTGGCGTTCACAATGACTTTTGCCTGCGCACAGAAGGTTTCGCCGGACTCGACGTTCTGCCAGGCCACGCCGTTGACGATCCCGTCGCCGCCTTTGTTAAGCCCCGTGACTTTGGCGTAGTTCAATAAGGTCGCGCCCCGATCCGCCGCTGTGGCGATGAGGTGGATCAGCAGCCGGGTGTCGTCGAACTGGCCATCGTAATAGACCACCCCGCCAGTGAGACCGTCGGGATTCACATTGGGAAGTCGGCGGAGGGTTTCTTCCTTGGAGATGGAATGGGATTTACCAAAACCGTATTTGCCCGCGAGCAGCTCATACACCTTGAGGCCGATTCCATAGAAGGGGCCTTCCCACCAAGCGTAGCTGGGCACGATACATGGCAGTTCGCTGACCAGGTGTGGCGCATTTTGCCGAAGGAGGCCGCGTTCCTTCAGAGCTTCCATCACGAGTGAGACATTGCCTTGTTCAAGGTAACGCACTCCCCCATGGACGAGTTTGGTACTGCGGCTGGACGTGCCTTTGCCAAAATCGTGTTGTTCCAGCAAGATCGTGGCGTAACCCCGCGTGGCAGCATCCACCGCTACGCCCGCGCCGGTAGCCCCGCCGCCGACGATAACTATATCCCAAGGCTGAGCGCGTTCGCGTGCCCGCCGCAACATGTCGTCGCGTTTCATAAAAATCGACGCGCGGGTTGTTTTGCGGTCGTGCGGACTTAATTTTTGCGACGCTTGTGAGTGGTCCCGCGGCCGCGGGCATGTGGCTCCCAATCCCTGGCTCGTGAGAGGGCGGTGTTCCAGCGCGAACGCAGTTCGTCCACCTGCGAGCGTGGCATTTTCGGTTCAAACACCTTTTCGACCCGCCATTGCTTGAAAATGCTATCGATATCCTTCCAGTAGCCGACCCCCAGGCCTGCGAGATAGGCAGCGCCTAAGGCCGTGGTTTCGGTCACCGCGGGACGGACAACAGGGATCTGCAATAGATCCGCCTGGAATTGCATCATGAAAGCGCTGTGGCTCGCGCCGCCATCCACGCGCAGTTCTTTCAGTCGTTTGCCCGTGTCACCCTGCATGGCGTCGATCAAATCCGCTACCTGATAAGCAACGCCTTCGAGGGCGGCCCGCGCGATGTGGGCGGCGGAAGTATCGCGCGTGATGCCGATGATTGCGCCGCGCGCGTAGGGATCCCAATGGGGCGCTCCCAGCCCGGTAAAGGCGGGAACCAGATAAACACCCCCGTTGTCAGGGGTGGAGTTCGCAAGGAGATTCACTTCATCGGCCGAGCGGACCAACCGCAAGCCGTCTCGCAACCATTGCACCACCGCTCCTCCGATGAAGACACTGCCTTCGAGCGCGAACTCGCGTTTCTTGCCAATCTGACAGGCGGCGCTCGTCAAGAGGCGGTTGCGGGATGCGATTAGTTTGGTGCCGAGATTTTGAAGCAGGAAACAGCCGGTGCCGTAAGTGTTCTTGGCTTGGCCCGGGCGGACACACATCTGACCGAAGAGCGCCGATTGCTGATCACCCGCGATGCCCGCAATGACTACTTTCTGCAGTCCGAGCGAGGTGCTGACCTCCCCATAGACTTCGCTTGAGGTGCGGACTTCGGGCAAAAGGCTCGCGGGGATCCGAAAGAGTTTGAGCATTTCCGGATCCCATTTTCCGGAGTGAATGTTGTAGAGCAGTGTGCGCGAGGCGTTGCTTGGATCCGTCACGTGGACATGATGGCCGCTGGTCAATTTCCAGATCAGCCAGGTGTCTATCGTGCCAAAGAGCAAATCGCCCGCTTCTGCCCGTGCACGAACGCCTGGAACGTTGTCGAGGATCCAGGCGATTTTGGTGCCGGAAAAATAGGCGTCCAGCAGCAGGCCGGTGTGCCGGTTGATCTTTTTATCGTGGCCAGCCGCTCGAAGCTGGTCGCAGTTCTCCGAGGTGCGCCGATCCTGCCAGACGATGGCATTGTAGACGGAGTCGCCGGTCTTACGATCCCAGACGACGGTGGTTTCCCGCTGATTGGTTATGCCCAAGGCCGCGATATCGCTCGGCCGGATTCGGGCACGACCAAGAGCTTCGACCGCGACGGCTAGTTGCGTGAACCAGATTTCCTGCGGGTCTTGCTCCACCCAGCCCGGTTTCGGATAGATCTGGCGAATTTCCTTTTGCGCCACCGCCCGGACCTGGCCTTCCTGATCAAAGACGATGGCACGCACGCTGGTAGTTCCGGCGTCGAGGGAGAGAATGTATTTCATGGGGGATTTGGGACTCAACTTCTGATTGTTGGTTACTTCAACTGTAGAGCAGACGATAAGCCCAGGCGCCGAGCACACCGCCGATGATTGGGCCGACAATTGGGATCCACCCATAGCTCCAATCCGATCCGCCCTTGCCGGAGATGGGGAGAATTGCGTGCGCCAAACGCGGACCAAAATCGCGTGCCGGATTAATCGCATAACCTGTCGGTCCACCGAGGGAGAGACCAATGGCGAAAACCAGCAGGCCGACCAACAAGGGACCGAAGCCGGTGGACCATCCCGGTCCGGGCAGGTTCGAACTGGAGGGAATGGCGAGTGCGCCGAAGACGAGTGTTGCTGTCCCGATCATTTCGCAGATCAGGTTCGCAGGGGTCGAACGGATCGCGGGAGCGGTGCAGAAGACAGCCAGCTTGGCGCCCGTGTCCGGTGTTTCCTTCCAGTGTGGCAGGTAAGCCAACCAGACCAGGAGTGCCCCGAACATGGCTCCGGCGATTTGTGCGGCGATATAGCCTGCGACTTTGGCGGGCGCGAACTGGCCGATGACAGCCAGGCCAATCGTCACCGCTGGGTTCAAATGTGCGCCGCTGATAGCGCCCACTGCGTAAGCCGCCATCGCCACTGCCAGGCCCCATCCGGTCGCGATCACGATCCAACCACCGCCTTGACCCTTTGATCTGCTCAGCAGCGCGTTAGCCACGACGCCATCGCCAAAGAGAATCAGCATTGCGGTGCCGGTGAATTCTGCGAGGTAAGGACTCATATTGGTGTTTGATGGTTGGATCGATGGGTTAGAAACGGAGAATTGTGCGCAGTCCCAGCGCCATCATGCCGCTGGGTTGGGTATCGCCACTGATGTGTCGAGCGTCCAGTTGGCGGGAGAACCCAGACGTCGGATTTGCCAGCCGGATCCGTCGGGCGATAACGAGTCTTTTCCGCAAGTCCGTAAGCGGTGAATTCACCACGATGGGTTTCGCCCCTCGTTCGATTGGAATGGACGGTCTGATCGTTGACGTTGATTGCCCATTTATAGACGCAGGGATAGCGGGTGTTGCACGCCTTATAACCGAATTCAAAAGAAGCTGTCCAGCCGTGATCGAAATCATTCGCGCAATCGGCTCCGTAAGTGTCAGGGTGGTATGGGCTATCGTAGGGAGTGAAAATCCCGGCCTTGGCCTAAAGGCCCTAAGCGGACCGCGCTTTGAACGCCTCCTCTGTTTCACGAACCAACGAGGCCAGAGACTCAACGACCGATCGGTGCCTCAAAAGGCCTGCGCTTTGTCCGGCCCAAAAATGAACGAGATCGGTTCGCCCTTAGGCAAGAGCCGCGGCGCGAAGGGGGGGCTACAGCCCGGCTTTGAGTTGGATAGGGCGCAAACTCCTGGTCGTGGGGTGAAGGAAGGAGGTCTCAGTTCATTTGCTCATGAGGCTTCGGCCGATTTGGACTTCGGCTCAATTTCAAAAATGACATCGACAACCAGGGGTGCGCCAACGGGAAGACTCTGCACTCCGTAGACCAGCCGAACGTGCCCGGTCTCCGGCCCGAAGATTTGCACAAACAGATTTGACGCACCATCTGCGACCGGCGCGTGCTCGACAAATTGCTCGGTTGTCGCCATCAACACTGTCAACTTAACGAGTTTTTTCAGACGGTCCAGATCGCCCAGATGTTGCTTCGCAGCCGCGAGCGCGTTAAGCGAGGCCACGCGCGCGGCTTCCTGACCCTGCTTAACCGAGAGGTTTTCGCCCAATCGGCCAGACATCGTGAGCTTCCGATCCAGGATCGGGAGCATTCCGCTTAGGAAAAGCAAGTTCCCGGTATCCGAAGACTCAACATAGGCTCCGAGTGGCGTCGGGGGCGTGGGCAGCTCGAGCCCGAGCTCGCTCACCCGCGAAGTGGGACCGCCTGCGAGTGGGTGATTACCACTTGGCGCCGGCATGAGCCCCTCCATCGATTCGAAGGTTTTCGCCGTTCACCATGGGTGCCGATTCGAGATACAGCAGGGCATCCACGATCTCTGAAATCTGCACGAGGCGCGGAATAGGGTGTAGGTGCCTGAGGACCTCGTGGTCGTCGCTCGCGTGCATCGGAGTGTCAACGACGCCGGGCGAGATGGTATTGGCTCGAATTCCGTCGGCCACGTATTCCATCGCGAGGGCGCGGCTGAAGGCCGGGATTGTAGACTTGGTGAGGACGGGCAGGGAGATGGGCGCGCCAGCCAGCGGCTGATCCGTTAAGACTGTAGAAATGCTCACGATGTGGCCGGATTTCTGTTTAAGCATTTGCGCCACCACCTGCTGCGTGATGAAAAAGTAGCCGGCGACGTTCGTGCCGATCATCAGTTCGAAATCCGCGGGCGTGTACTCGGTGAACGGCTTCGGAATGTAAATGCCCGCACTGTTTACGAGGAGATTAATGCGGCCGAAATGGCTCATGGCCGCATCGGCCAATTTCATCGCCGTATCTTTTTTGCTGATGTCGCCATCCACCAGGACGAGATTCTCGGAGGCCTTCAAGTCCTTTGATTTGCTGATGGCGCGTGAATTGGCGGCGACACGGTAGCCCTGCTCGAGGAGCGCCAGGGCTACGCCCAATCCGATGCCGCTCGATGCGCCGGTCACAATGGCGGTTCGGTGATCGTTACTGTTCCCATTCATAGGCTGTTTTCCATTTTACTCTGGCCGCCATTAACGGTGCTGGTACGCGCGAGGACGACCGGACCATGGGTAAGCCTCTCGTCAAGAGTGGCATATACGAGCTCGTCTCAGCTTCTCTGCCACTTCAGCCAGCGGCTCATCCATTTCTTCACCCGGGGGGTCAATCGGGTCCGATTATAGGCATCGCCACATTGGCGGAGCGCTTCGGCTTGCGTAGGGTACGGATGAATGACCGAAGCCAACTTGCCCAACCCGACGCGAGCCGTCATCGCCACGCTGATTTCGCTGATCATCTCGCCGGCGTGGCGCGCAACGATGGTGGCTCCGAGGATTTCATCGTGCCCTTTCCTGACATGGATTTTCACAAAACCATCTTCCTCACCGTCCAGAACCGCGCGATCCACCTCCTTGAAGTCGCGCACGTAGGTGTCCACTTCTATGCCGAGTTCGCGGGCGTCACGTTCATAGAGACCGACGTGAGCGATTTCCGGATCGGTGTAGGTACACCAGGGTATCGTGAGAGCACTCACCTTCTTGCGACCCAGGAACAGGGCGTTCTGAATAACGATCCGGGCGGAAAAATCGGCGGCATGGGTGAATTTCCGCGCCAGGCAAACATCGCCTGCACCATAAATGTGTGGGTTGGTGGTCTGGAGGCAATCGTTCACCAAAACGCCTTTGAGAGGATCGTGTCGTACGCCTGCAGCCTCCAGGTTAAGCCCCTCGATGTTCGGCGCCCGACCCGCACCCACGAGAATCTCGTCCACGGCGAGTGCCTTCTCTCTTCCTTCCGATTCATAATAGAGGAGCTTTGCGCCCGCACTCCGCTCGACACGCGTGACACTCGCACTGAGCCGCAGTTCTACCCCCTCGCGGATGAAGGCCTGCTGCACCAGCGCGGCTGCCTCCGAGTCCTCCCGATCCAGCAAGTGCGCCTTGTTGTGAAACAGAGTGACCTGGGAACCGAGTCGCTGAAAGGCTTGCGCCAACTCGCACCCAATGGGTCCGCCACCGATGACTGCAAGTCTTGCCGGGCATTGAGTAAGATTGAACACCGTTTCATTGGTCAGATAGCCGGTCTCAGCCAGTCCCGGAATGGGCGGCGCCACCGCGCGCGCGCCGGTGGCGATTACCGCTCGTTTGAACCGCAGTGTTTGTCCTGCCACCTCGATCGCATCCCGACCTGCGAAACGGGCTTCACCTAAGAACACATCGACACCGAGCTCTGCAAATCGTTGTGCTGAATCATGAGGGCTGAGGTCGGCACGAAGCTTGCGCATGCGTTCCATCACGGCCGGGAAGTCTATTTCGGAGGGCTCGCCAACCCGCATTCCGAAACGTGCTGCCTTCGTAGCATCAAACACGGCGCGCGCGGAGCGGATGATGGCTTTGGAGGGAACGCAGCCGACGTTGAGACAGTCGCCGCCCAGAAGGTGCTTCTCAACGAGCGCGACCTTTGCCCCAAGTCCCGCCGCCCCCGCGGCGGCCACCAATCCGGCCGTCCCCGCCCCGATCACCACGAGGTTGTAGCAGGGCGCAGGGGTTGGATTTTGCCAATCAGCGGGGCGAACATAAGAAACGAGTCGTGCATTATGCGCGTCTGCCGGTTCAACCAGGACAGGAACCAAGGGGGCGCCCGTCGGCTCTTTGCGGTTTCGCTCAATTTTTGTGGTGCCAATCTTCCTCGCCAGCGCCCTCTTGGCCAGACGCGTAACGAATACCGTCACTGTGAGAGTGGCCAGCAGCCCCACGGCATACGAAATCCATTCGCCAGTCGTTCGCTGGCGATGGCTGGCCCCGACATTGACCAGCGAACCGAGATAGACGTACATCACCGTGCCTGGAATCATGCCGAGCCAGGAAGCCAGCACATAGTGGCTCAACTTGACCTGCGTCAGGCCAAACGCGTAGTTCAGCACGGTGAAGGGAAAGACCGGCGAGAGGCGGGTCAAAAGGACGATCTTCCACCCCTCGTCGGCCACCGCCCGGTCAATGGCGGCGAACTTCTCGTGTTTCTCGATCTTCCGCGCGATAATATCGCGTGCGAAATAGCGGCCCACCAGGAATGCGGCCGTGGCGCCCAGGGTTGCGCTGATGGATACGCAGGCAGACCCAAGTGCCACGCCAAACACCGCCCCGGCCCCAAGCGTGAGCACCGAGCCTGGGACGAATAGTACCGTCGCCACAACGTAAAGGCCGACGAAGATCACCGGACCCCATGGCCCAAGCCTGCCAATGCAGTCTAGGGCTGACTTCAGTAAGTCCTGGACATGAAGGAACTCCAACGCCAGCACTAGCACGACGCCGACCACTGCGCAAAGCGCCCACCTCCATTTGGTGCTCATGCTGGGCAACGGTTCATTCGGCGGTGCAACGTCATCGCCCGACGGGTGAGGCTGCATCGGATGTGAACCGTTAGATAACATAAATGCCTAATCAGGCTTGAATCCCCGGAGGTTCTCCCTCCTTGGGGACGGTTACGGACGTTTTCCTATTACCGCTCTGGCGGCCAAAGCGGTGACTATGCCGAAGGGCAAATTCACGAGCAGAAGATAAACGGTAAACGTTGGCCCACGGTTCAAGCCGAAATATCCCGCGCCGCTCATTGGCAAAAAGAATAGAAACAGTGCAAGGAGCGGGGCAAGGACGTAGAGAAAGCCGACGAGGAGGAGGCGATTCCAAGCGGCCTTTATAAACAGTCCGAATAAGGCACCCCATAGTCCTCCCCAGAAGAGCGGTCTGTATATATCCGGCGATTTCAAGGAAACCGGGGCATTGACCCCAAGTGTCGCGCTAAGCCCACACCAAAACAACACCTGGCTGAAAAGGACCACCGCCGCCGCGCCTATCACCCCCGCCGCGAAACAGATCGCTGCGCGCTGGCTAAGGGTCGAGGCGGATTTCGTCGTGTTACGGTCGTCTTCGAGCCCGTCAGTGTCTGCGGTGTTGAGTGCAATGTCTGGAGACGTATTGGTCGCGTTCATCTTAGCCTCTGTAGCTTCGGTAGTTGTAGTCTCTTATTCTGCTCGTGACATGGTTTAGTGCGCTCAGGAAACAGCCCGCCCAACCCACCACGAACAACTGTTCGGCCTTGGGGCCGATACCTGGGCTCCCAGGAACCGACAACGTTGTGTGGCGGCGGCCAGTTGAGGTTCGTAAGGCGCCTCCCTCGCGGCCAGCGGTGGTACGAGTTCTGGAGGAGCAGAGCGATTTCACGGGGTGGGTCGCTGTGGTTCCCTCTGACTTGTTCGTTCTGTTCATAGGTCAATGTGCTTTCATTCGGTTTGTCGCGGTCGATTCGCTCCTGGTTATGGTTGCATGTTGTTGTGGTGTGGTGGTCAGTTTCAGGGTGAGTAACGGGTGAAGACGAGATCGCGGGATTTGAGAGCCTGATGGCAGGGAAAGCAGCTCTCGAGGACTGTCTCGTTTGCAGGTATGCCGTCGTTGAAATGCGCAAACCCCCAGCCCCCCGTGGACGCATATTTGTGTGAATCCTTGACCATAAACTGAACCCCATTCGTGGGTGGCCCGGCCACGAAAGATTGAGGGCGGCCGAAGATCTTGCTGTTCTCCTCCGACAAGATGTAACTCCAGGCCACCCGGGCGATGATTGTCCCATCGGGGAACGGAAGCTTCCCTTCCCGATATGCCTTGATCGCTATTTCGACTTTGTAATGATCAACCGCTTGCTTTTTCACGTATTTTCGCGATCCTTGTGTGAGATTGGATGGCTTGTTTTCGCCGTTTGTGACTCTCTTCCAATTGGCGGATC
>Ga0265314_10000347_pt1 | contig 64333 bp, 60 predicted proteins | sample 4126metaG_FD_203106 | JGI IMG/M metagenome (GOLD analysis project Ga0265314, IMG submission 203106) | Rhizosphere microbial communities from Carex aquatilis grown in University of Washington, Seatle, WA, United States - 4-1-26 metaG | ecosystem: Host-associated > Plants > Roots > Rhizosphere >...
TGTCGAAGAAGCATTCCACCTGCGGGTGGTAACGGCGCAGCAGCGCGAGCTGGCCCTCGGTGATCGACGTGCCCTGCGGCGCGACGGCGGTCCGGAGCCCCACGCTCCAGCAGCGCAGCGCGTCGAGCTGGCCCTCGACGAGCACGAACGGGTGGCCCGCGCCGGCGTGGCTGCGCGCGCGGTCGAGGTTGAACAGCAGATGGCTCTTGGTGAAGATCGGTGTCTCGGGCGAGTTGACATACTTCGCCTCATGGGCCGGGTCGTCGGCCGGGGTCAGCTCGAGCTGCCGCGCGGTGAACGCCACAACCCGGCCCTGGTGGTCGCGGATGGGGATCATCAGCCGGCCGCGGAAGCGCGGCCGCAGCGCGTGCAGCGTGGGCACGGCGCCGTCACGGAGGAAGAACAGTCCGCACTGGCGCAGGGCGTCCTCGGAGGGTTTCCGCTGCAGCAGCGCCGCGGCGAGCCCGCTGTCCTCCGGCGGGGCGAAGCCGATCTTGAACTCCTCGCCGAGCTCCGGGGTGAAGCGCCGTTGCTGCGTCCAGTAATGGCGGATGAAGGCACCGTGCGGCGTCGCGGCCAGGAAGGCCCGCCGGTAGTAGTCCGCGGCGAGATCGTGGAGGTCGAAGATCTCCTGCCGCAGCGAGCGCGTCTCCGGCGACGGGCCGCCGGAGCCCGCCTCGTACTCGAGCGCCACGCCGAAGCGCTGGGCGATGGCCTCGACCGCCTCGGTGAACTGCAGGCCCTCGGTCTCCATGACGAAGTTGATGACATCGCCGGCCTTGCCGCAGCCGAAGCACTTGAAAAAGCCCTTGTCCGCCGAGACATTGAACGACGGCGTCTTCTCGGCGTGGAAGGGGCAGAGGCCCTTGAACCGGCCGCCGCCGGCCGGCTTCAGCGCCACCACGCGCACCACGACGTCGTGGATGTTCACGCGGGCCTTGAGGTCGCGGAGGCTGGTGGCTTTGATGACTGGCACGGGGTCAAGCTGTAGCCCCGGGGGGGCCGCGCCGCCCAGCACAAAATGGGGGGCCGGGACCAGGCCTGGTGATCGGGGGCCGCGGGGGGCGGCACCGGTCCGCCGGCCGCGCCGGGGAGGGCCCGCCGCGGGTGGACGAAAATGTTCCGAATCAGAATAAACTTTTATCCGCCGGTGCGGTCTGTCAGGTTGCGCTCCCTCCAACCCGGATCCCGCGCGCCCCTCTCATGCGTTCATTCCTCCTGTCCAGCCTCGTCCTCCTCGCCCTGGCCGGCGGCACCGCCGCCGCGGCCGCGCCCGCCGGACCGTCCGCCCCCGTGTGGGAGCACCGGCTGGTGGACTTCAGCGACGCCGACTACCGCTACGCCGTCGAGCAGCTGCTGCAGGATTTCGAGGCGACCACGGGCCACAAGCTGGTGCCGGGGGCCAAGAAGAAGGTCGGCCTGAAGATCTACTCCGACTCGGGCCCGGGGCTCGCCACGCCGTTCGGGCTGGTGCGCGGCCTCATCGCCGCGCTGGAGAAGCGCGGCTTCACCAGCGAGAACATCTTCCTCGTCGGCCTCAACCCGCTGCGCCTGCGCCTGACCGGCTACCTGCCGTCGTTCTCCAGCGGCACGGTGCCGTTCCCCGGCCACCCCGTCTACGTGCTCGAGTCGGGCAAGTTCTACGATCCGACCTGGTTCTATGACAGCCCGCTGCCCTCGCGCTTCGACCCGATCACCAACGACCGCGCCGTCGAGCAGGCCGCCAACGGCAAGTCCACCACCACCACCGAGGAGGACCGCAAGAGCTTCCTCGCCACCCCGCTGTTCCTCGACGCGGACTTCTGGATCAACCTCCCGGTCTACACCGACCACCCCGTGCTTGGCATCAACGGCGCGCTGGTCAACGCCACGCTGTGGAACGCCAGCAACACCTTCCGCTTCTTCAAGAGCCCCGCCACCGCGCCCGCCGCCGTCGCCGAGATGGCCGCCATCCCGGAGCTGCGCGAGGGCTGGGTGCTGAACATTGTGAGCCTGCAGCTCTACCAGTTCATCGGCGGCCCGTATTTCAACTCCCTCTACACCATGTCGGAGCCGAAGCTCTGGATGAGCCCCGACCCGGTCATGCTGGACGCGCTCATGCTGGAAAAGCTGAACGCCGCGCGCAAGAAGACCGGCTTCGAACCGATCTCCGACGACGACGCCCGCATGCTCGACTTCGCGCACCAGCTCGGCGTCGGCTCGCTCGACACCGCGCACGTGGCCTGGCACCATTCCGGCCAGCCCTGAGGCCGGGCGGCGCGCCCGCGCGGTCCCCGGGCCGCCGCGCGGGCCCGCCCCCGAAATTTCCCCTTGAAGCGCGGCGGGACTTGCGGGCATGGTGGGGCCGATGCCTTACACCGCCTATCTGCCCATCTTCGTCCAGGCCGTGCTCGCCGGCGCGATCACCCTCGGGGTCATCGCCGCGAGCACGCTGGCCGGCCAGCGCTTCCGGCGGAATGCGATCAAGGACACCGCCTACGAGTGCGGCGTGCCGGGCGACGGCCGCACTCACACGCGGTTCTCCGTCAAGTTCTACGTCACCGCGATGCTCTTCATCCTCTTCGACATCGAGGTGGTCTTCCTCATCCCGTGGACCTTCGTCTACCGTGATTTTCTCGCCCACCACATCGCCATCCTCTCGCCCATGCTGTTCTTCCTCGGCGTGCTGGTGCTCGGCCTCTTCTACGAGGTGAAGAAGGGCGCGCTGGAGTGGGAGAAATAGGCCGAAGTGAAGGCGAGGGTGCCCTGGACAGACCGATGACGCGCCCCTGAAGCCCCATCCCCCTTGCCCTCCCGCCCTCACTTTCGCTCCTAGCCCGTGCGTCTCGACAAATACATCTCCCGCAGCCGCATCCTCGACCTGGGCAGCGCCAACATCGAGGGCGCGCTGGCGGAACTGCTCAACCAGACGGTCGAGCGCTTCCCCGACCTCAACCGCGAGGCGCTGCTAAAGGGCCTGCTGCACCGCGAGAGCACGATGACCACCTACCTGGGCCTCGGGGTGGCGATGCCCCACGTGCGCGTGAAGATGGGCCGGCGCTACCTCCTCGCCGTCGGCCGCAGCCATTACGGCATCCGCTACGACGGCGCGATGGAGAACGAGCCCGTGCGGCTTGTCTTCATGCTCATCGCCGACGAGCGTGCGCGCGACTACCTGCAGGTGCTGGCGGCGCTGGCGCGGCTGCTCAAGGAGCAGGACTTCATCGACAGCCTCGTGCAGGCCCCCGACCTTGACACACTCTTCGACCGGCTCTTCGCCGGCTTCGGCGGCATCGCGGCCAAGCCCGTGCCGACGGCGCCGAGCCGCATCAACCGGGTGGTGCTGCGCGAGGCCGAGAAGGTCGCGACCGGCAGCGGTTGCACCGCCCTGATGGTCTTCGGCGACACCTTCGCCGGCGGCTTCGAGTCGCCCCAGTGGAAGGCGGCGATCAAGACCATCCTCGTCACCCGCAACCTGACCGACGCCGAGGCCCACCCGGCGGGCTTCGGGGAGACGATCCAGGTCCGCTCCTTCTCCAGCCAGCGCCTGGCGCAGCTGCGCAGCGCGGTGCTCGTCGGCCTGACCCGCGGGCTCATCCACTTCAGCGACCGGGTCTGCTGCGTGGGCGGCCTGGCGGGCAGCAACCAGTTCGACACCATCGTGGTCGTGGACGTGGAGAAGGAATTCCAGACCCTGCTCACCGGCCATGCCGACCTGCTGCCCCCGGACGTGAAACCCGAGGTGCTCGAGCGCGTGATCGCCGTGGCCACGGAGCTGGCGGTCGAGGGCCGCGAGGGCCGGCCGGTGGGCTGCCTCTTCGTCGTCGGCGACAGCGGCCAGGTCGAGAAGCTGACCAAGCCGCTCGTGCTCAATCCGTTTTACGGCTACAAGGAGGAGGACCGGAACATCCTCAATCCCTTCATGGATGAAACCATCAAGGAGTTCTCCTCCATCGACGGCGCGTTCGTCATCCGCGGCGACGGGGTCGTCGAGTCGGCCGGCTCGCTCATCCAGACCGCGGACTACAACCACGCCCTGCCCAGCGGGCTGGGCACGCGGCACGCGGCGGCGGCGGCCATCTCGGTGGCCACCGACTGCATCGCCCTGGTGGTCTCGTCCAGCTCGGGCCAGGTGACGCTTTTCCGCCGCGGCGTGATGATGTCGCTGACCGAAAAGAAGGTCAGCGCCTGATGCGGTCGGCGGGCGGACCCGCGGCCGGCGTGGTGAGCCGGGCGTAATACGCCGGGGCCAGCCGCCTGATTTCCGCCAGGTGCCACGCGGCGGGCTCCGGCTCACCGGCGCGCAGATATTCCCGGGCCAGATCCTGGTGCATGAGGGCGACGGGCGGCAGGTCCTGGACCGTCAGGCCGAGTGACTCCGCCAGCCGGCGATGGCGGACAAACTCCGCGGCCAGCTCCTGCCGCAACCCGGTCAGCGCCGGTACCCGGCCCCGGGCCTTGATTTCATGATCGAGCAGCTTGAAGGCGCCAGTGTAATCGCCGGACCGGTACAGCCAGAGGGCGGGTCGCAGGTCGCGGATGGCCGGGACGTCGCCCGGGTCCAGCCGGGAGCGGATCTCCTGCAGGATCGTGGCCTGGTTCTGCCAGATTGGCAGCTGGCGGAGGGAAAGCACCGCGAGCCCGGCCAGCAGTCCTGTTCCCGCCAGCAGCCCGGATCGTGAGAGCAGCCGCAACATCCCCAGGCCCAGCGCGGCCGCCATGACGAGTCCGGGCAGGGCGGCATAGCGGTCATGCGGGAAGTGGGGTGACTCGGTGAAGCCGGTGAACGGAAACACCACCACGGCATAACTGGTCAGCAGCAGCCAGCGACCGGTCGAGCGCCCCGCCAGGAAAACGGCCGCGACCAGCAAGGCGGCACTCCCGATGACCCGGAAGCCGGCCGGATCAAGGTGCAAAAAATCGCGATAGACCGGCGAGAGCCCGAAGGGCCACCAGGGTCTCCAGAGGTAATGGGCCCAGACGCAGACCGCCTGGGCCAGCCGCTGCGCGGGCGGGAATTCCACGAGGGTCGCCGGCGCCGCCTGCTCGCCGGACGCCACCATCCGGGCATACAGGTTGACGGCTCCGGCCAGGAGGGTCAGCACGAGGAACGGAAGGGCGCGGCGGAAAATCTTCTTTCCGCTCCGCGCCCGGTCGAGGGCGGGGAAGAAAATCACGGCGCCCAACGTGACCGGATAGCTCAGCAGCGCCCCGGCAAAAAGCCCGATCGCCGCGCGCCGGCCGGCCGGCCGCGCACTGGTGTGGGCCAGCAGGGCACCGAGGAGAAAGGTCATGGCCAGGTGCGAGGGCAGGGCCGAGCACCAGGCCACCTGTTCGACCCGGAGCGGATGCAGCGCCCACCACGCGGCGGCGAAAAGCGCGGCGAGGTCCACCCAGCCCGGATGTGCGGCCGCCACGGCCGGCCGCCAGCCGGCGAGCAGCCGCCGGAGCAACCAGGCCAGCAGCATGGCATTCGTCGCATGCAGGAGGATGTTCGCCGCATGATAGCCCCAGGGCGCCAGCTGGCTGAAGGTCGAGACGGTCGAAAACGCCAGCCAGCCCAGCGGCAGATACCGCCGCACGTAGGCCAGGTCGCCGAACTCCCAGGCCAGCCGTCCCAGGCCGGGCGGCCCGTGGTGGGGGTTGAAGACGATGTTGACGTCGTCATCCAGCGGCAGGAAATCGTAGCTGATCGTCGGAATGAACACCGCCACGGCCACGGCCCCCAGCAGCCCTACGGCCCAGCCATATTGCCGGCGCGCGGTTTGACTGATCATGTCCTTGCTTTGGGGGGATTGCGCCGGATAGGGAAGCCAAAATTCTTTGCCGGCGTGAGGGCATCGGGCCGGAGAAACTCCTTGCCGGCCAGCCTTTACGCCCGTCCTGCGCGACCTTGAGGCGGCCGGGAGGGCAGATCGGCCGGGGCTTTCAGATTAAGGTTGCACGCCGTCGGGCGGCGGCTTTGCTCTCGACCCCTACAACCCATTTAAAGCCATGCAAGAAACCGTCACCTTGGAATGCACCGAAGCCCGCAAAGAGGGCAAGCCGCCCTCCCGCTATCTCACCAAGCGGAACAAGAAGACCGTGACCGAGCGCATCGAGAAGAAGAAGTACAACCCCTTCCTCAAGCGCCACACGCTCCACAAGGAGATCAAGTAAGACAATCGGGCGGCGGTCATGGACCGCTGCGACAGATTTACCGGCCGGTTCCTCACAGGACCGGCCTTTTGCTTGGGGGAACGCGATGACTGCGCCCCTCCGCTCGAAAAACGGCCTTACTTCTTCTCCGGCTCGACCGGCAGCGGCGGGGTCAGGCCGGTGGCCAGGTTCGCCCGGCGCGCGGCACGCCAGCTGTCGCGGTGCTTGCGGATCCAGTCGAGCAGGGCGCGTTCGAAACCGATGTCGTAGCCGAGCCGCTCCGACTCGATCCACTTGTGCTTCAGGATTTCCTCCCGCTCGGCCAGGAATTCCTGGTAGAGGCTGGACTGCTTGACGAACTCGCGACTGCCGCCGTTGGGTTCCTGGGTGATGGTCGTCATGGCAGTCGCGGAGGCTGTTTTAGCGACAAGCGGAAGTGATTCCGACGATGGTCGTCGGCAGAAATTGGCCCGGCTGCAGTATCATGCGTCAATCAAGCTAGATGTTCCGCGGCGCCCGTGTCAATCGCCGCTCAGAGCTTTAGTTTCAGCAGCAAGGTATCGGCGATTTCGCGGAAAACCCGGGCGGGCTTGCTGTCCGGCGCGTTGACCACGACCGGCATGCCGCAGTCGCCGCCGGCGCGGATCTCGGGAAAGAGGGGCACCTGGCCGAGCAGGGTGGTGCCGAGCGCCGCGGCGGTCAGGGCGCCGCCACCCTCGCCGAAGAGCGGCAGCCGGTGCCCGGCGGCGTCCTCGAACCAGCTCATGTTCTCGGCCACGCCCAGGAGGGGCACGTTGACCTTCTGGAACATCAGGCCGCCCTTGCGCGCCACGTTGGTGGCGGCGGTCTGCGGCGTGGTGACCAGCAGCGCGCCGTCGAGCGGCAGCGTCTGCACCAGCGAGAGCTGGGCGTCGCCCGTGCCGGGCGGCAGGTCGACCAGCAGGACGTCGAGCTCGCCCCATTTCACGTTCTGGACGAACTGCTGGATGGTTTTCATGATCATCGGCCCGCGCCAGACGACCGGGGTGTTGTCGTCCACGAGGAAACCCATCGACATGACCTTCACCCCGTGGCGCTCGAGCGGCACCAGCGACTCGCCGTCGAGCCCGGGGCGGCCGCTGAGGCCCATCATGAGCGGGACGGACGGACCGTAGATGTCACAATCCATGAGCCCGACCCGGCCGGGCCGGCCGCGCGACTCAAGTATCTGGGCGAGCGCGCAGGCGAGGTTGACCGCGAAGGTCGACTTGCCCACGCCGCCCTTGCCGGAGGCGATGGCGACGGAGTGTTTCAGCCCGCCGGGCGCGTTTCCGCCGCCGGTGCCGGCCACGCCGGCCGCGGGCGGGGTCTTGGCGGCGGCGACGGCGAGTTCGATGATGACGTCCTTCACGCCGGGCTGCGCGCGCAGGCAGGCTTCGATCTCGGTCTTGAGCTGCAGCGGCACCTTCGGGTCCGCGGTGGTGATGGCGACCGACACGCGGGCCGTGCCGTCGGCGAACGCCGCCGAGCGGACGAGGCCGAAGGAGACGATATCGCGGCTGAATCCGGGATACTTTACCTGCTTCAGGGCTTCCTTGATGGACTCGGCGGTCATGCGGGTGAGAAAATGGCTTGGAAAACGGGGCGCTTTGACCTTGTGAGTAGGCTGCCGGGAGTAAAACAAAAACCGGACCGAACTTTTGCCATCAATAACAGACTCACTCTCATGCAGAATGCCTTTCGTTTCCTTCTTGGCGTGGCCCTGGTGGCGCCGCTTTTCGCCGATCGAGAAATCGGCACCGTCAACGTCCTGGGCGACACCAGCGTCATCCCGGTCACGGTCAGCTCCTCCTCGCCGGAGCTGCAGAATCTCGCCCTGAAGGCTTTCGAGGCCCACGGCCGCTACCGGCTCGTGGCCAGCGGCGGGGCCTACGCCTTCACTTTCACCCCGGCCGGCTCGAACCAGGTCACGGTCAGTATCAGCAAGGGCCTCGGCATCACGCCCGTGGCCACCGAGACCGTCACGGGCACCAGCCTGCGCAACGCGCTGCTGCGCGCGGCGGACGTCGCGGTGACGAAGACCAGCGGCCTGCGCGGGTTCTTCGCCGGCCGTCTCGCCTTCGTCGGCGAGCGGAGCGGCATGTCCGAGATCTACACCTCCGACCTCTTCTTCGGCGACATGCTGAAATGGACCGCCGAGGGCAAGCAGATCGTCAGCCCGCGCTGGTCGCCCGACGGCGCGAAGATCATCTTCACCAGCTACCGCACGAGCTTCCCCGACATCTACGTGCTTGAGCTGCGCAACCGCCGCATTTCGCTGTTCGCGAGCTTCAAGGGCACGAACAGCGGCGGCCGCTTCAGCCCCGACGGCGGCCGCGTCGCCATGGTGCTCTCGGGCGAGGGCAATCCCGAGGTCTACGTCGGCAACGCCGAGGGCCGCCAGATCCACCGTCTGACCAACAACCAGTCCGTCGAGGCCTCGCCCACGTGGTCGCCCGACGGTTCGCGGGTCATCGTCGTGTCCGACCAGGCCGGCGGGCCGCAGCTGTACATGATGTCCGCCGGCGGCGGCGGCATGTCCCGGATCAACACCCAGGTCTCCGGCTACTGCGCCGAGCCCGACTGGAGCCTCGCCGACCCGAGCAAGATCGTGTTCACCGCCAAGGTGGGTCACGGCTACCAGACCGCCGTCTACGACCTGAAGACGGGCGCGCCCGCGAAGATCATCTCCCACGCCCCGACCGACGCCATCGAGCCGATGTGGCTGGCCGACGGCCGCCACGTGATCTGCACCTTCCGCGCCGCCCACACGAGCAGCATCTACCTGCTCGACACCGAGTCCGGCAAGGCCACCCGTCTCAGCCCGCTCGCCCTCGGTAACGCCGCGAGCGCCAGCTACCTCGCGCCGTGATTGAGCTCCAGAAATTTGTCCCAGAGCACACTGGGGCAACCGGATGACACGGGGATTTTTTGATATCCATCCATCATTTTTCTCGGTGGGCTCGGAATCCCTGCTCCGTGTCCTCTGGGTCCAGGTCTGGTTAAGATGAAGCTCCTCTTCATCGGCGACATCGTCGGCAAACCCGGGCGCGAGCTCGTCGCCGCCCTCGTGCCGCCGCTGCGCGCCGCGCGGGGCATCGACTTCGTCATCGCCAACGGGGAGAACGCCGCCGCCGGCGCCGGCATCACCGGCAGCCTTTGCCAGACGCTGCTCGTGGCGGGGGTCGACGCCCTCACGCTGGGTGACCACGTCTGGGACCAGAAGGGTTTCGAGACCGAGATCGCCGCGCTCGACCGCGTGTGCCGCCCGGCCAACCTGCCCGCCGCGAACCCCGGCCGCGACCACCTCCTCCTGGAGAAAAACGGTTTCCGGCTGCTCGTGTTCACGGTGCTCGGCCGGAGCTTCATGGGCGCGAAGGCCGAGTGCCCGTTCCTTTGCGCCGATGCGCTGCTGGCGCGGCACGCCGGCAGATTCGACGGCGTGCTGGTCGAGATCCACGCCGAGGCCACCTCCGAGAAACAGGCGCTGGGCTGGCACCTCGACGGCCGCGTCACCGCCGTGCTCGGCACGCACACGCATGTCGCCACGGCCGACGCCTCGCTGCTGCGAAAGCAGACGGCCTTCATGTGCGATGTCGGGATGACCGGCCCGCACGAGTCCGTGCTCGGCCGCGAGATTGCGCCGGTCATCGGCCGGTTTCTCGACGGCCGGCCGCGCCGCTTCGAGGTCGCCACCGGCGACAACCGCCTCTCCGCCGCGCTGGTGGAGTTCGCCGCGGACGGCCGGGCCGAAAAAATCGAGTGGCTGGGCCTGAGGCATTGATGGCCACCAGCCTGCGCCCGGCACCACGGCCGGCAGGCCCGGCTGGCGCCGCCGCAGGATTTTCTTTCGTGTCTTTTTGTGACTTTTCGTGGCTAAATCCGCTGCATGAAATTTTCCTCGCCCGCTGCTGACGTATTCGTGCCCGACGGCACCCCGCTGCCCGCGGCGCTGGCGCGGACCACCCACCTCTGCATCGCCGCGCACCAGGACGACATCGAGATCATGGCCTACCACGGCATCGCGGCATGCCATGGCCGCGAGGACCGCTGGTTCACCGGGGTCGTGCTGACGGATGGCAGCGGCAGCCCGCGCGCGGGAAAGTTCGCCCGCCACACCGACGGGCAGATGCAGGCTGTCCGCCGGGATGAGCAGCGCCAGGCGGCGAGGCTGGGCCGTTACTCCGCCGTCATCCAGCTGGCCCACCCGAGCCAGGTGGTGAAGGGCACCAGGCCGGCCGCCGTGCGCCGCGACCTCGCCGGCATCCTCGCGGCGTGCCCGGCCCAGGTCGTCTATCTCCACAATCCCGCCGACAAGCACGACACCCACGTCGCCGTCTTCCTGCGGGGCCTGGCGGCCCTGCGGGCGTTGCCCAGGGCGAAGCGTCCGCATCAGGTCTACGGCTGCGAGGTCTGGCGCAGTCTCGACTGGCTGGTGGACCCGGACAAGGTGTTGCTCGACGACTCCGCCCGGCCCGCCCTGGCCGCGAGGCTGATCGGCGCCTTCCAGTCGCAGATCGCCGGGGGCAAGCGTTACGACCGCGCGATTGCCGGTCGCCGCCTCGCCAACGCCACCTTCCACGCCGCGCACGCCACCGACCAGGCCGCGGCGGTCACCTGGGCGATGGACCTCACGCCGCTCGTGCAGGACACGAAGCTGTCCGTGGAGGCCTACACACTCGGCCACATCGACCGCCTGCGCGCGGACATGGAGGCCAGACTAAGAAAATTCATCTGAATCCAACCAATGGGCCACCAAAAGCCACCAAGAGACACAAATAGGATAGCCCATGAAATTCGAGCACATCAATCGATTGTGCGATGCGGTGCGAGGGACGTCATTCGCCATCCATCGCTGCCACCGGCACGGACACAATGAGAAGGTGTATGAAAACGCACTCGCCCACCGGTTGCGATAGGTTGGTATCAAGGGGGAGCAACAGTATCCCCTGAAGGGGTTCGACGAGGATGGTCCGGTCCTGGGCGAATGCCATGCCGATCTATTAATCGAGGAAATGCGGGCGGTGGAACTGAAGGCCGTGCGGGCGATGGGGGACGAGCATGTTGCCCAGATTCTCGGCTGCTTGCACTCAGCACGGATTGAAACCGGTCTGCTGAGCAATTTTGGCGCCCCAGTGCTAGCGGTGAAAAATACCTGATGACAGAGACGCGCTGATTTTTTGTGTCTTTTTGTGACTCTTTGTGGCCAACTCGGACCATGGTCAAAAGCACCGGAACCTACCAGGGCGACCTGAACTGCCGCCTCGCCCACACCCCGTCGGGGCAGGTCATCGAGACCGACGCGCCGAAGGACAACCACGGCCGCGGCCAGGCGTTTTCGCCGACCGACCTGACGGCGGCCTCGTTCGCGTCCTGCCTCGTGACGACGATGGCCATCGCCGCGCGGACGAAGCTGGGCTTCGACATCCCCGGCGTGCGCTGGGAGGTGACAAAGGAGATGTCGTCCGACCTGCCGCGCCGGATCGTGCGCCTCGCCACGGAAATCTGGGTGCCGTTCCCGCGCTCCATCGACCCGGAGGGCGTGCTCGAAAAGGCGGCGCTCAACTGCCCGGTCCACCACAGCCTGAACCCCTACATCGACCACCCGGTCGTGTTTCACTGGCAGGAGTGAAAGGGCAGGGCGGCTCGGCGGTGACGCATCGCCTACTTGCCGGTGCCGAAAAGGTAGCTGCCGTTGAAGACCAGCGTGTAGCCGTCCGCCAGGATGCGGACCTTGATCATGCCCGAGGAGGCGTCGGCCGGCACCGCATAGCCCGTCACCTTGCGCGGCTTGCTTTTCTGGTTGGCCGCGACGCCGCTGAACTCGGCCTTCTCGCCCTTGGCCATGGCCGCCAGGCCGGCATCGGTCAGCCCGATGGTGATCCGGCCGCTCTCGCTCCAGAAAACCCAGGGGAAGACCCGGGCCTGGTAGGTGGTCGTCAGCGACGAGCCGGCCCGCTCGAACACCCCGGTGGTGAGGGTCACGCTGCCGATGTAGATGGAGGTCTTCATCGGGGCGACGCAGACGTGATCCCAGCCCGTGACGATGGACGCCGGCTCCGCGCGCAGGCCCGCCACAGCACCCAGCACCAGCAACAGGCACAGATTCAATCGCGACATCATGGGTAAGTCACCATGGAAGGGTCCGGGTTGCAGGCAAACGGGAAGTGTCCGCCCATTTCCGCGTTGCCAAGAACGGCGGCGGGCCGTTGCTTGGCCGCTATGGCAAAAAAGGCCCAAGCCACCTGGGGTGGACGTTTCTCGGCGGGTCCCGCCGGGCTGATGCTGCGTTTCAGCGAATCGGTGTCCGTCGACCGCCGGCTGGCGCCCTTTGATCTCGCCGGCAGCCGGGCCCACGCGGCGATGCTGGCCAGGGTCGGCCTCATCAGCCGAAAGGAATGCGCGGCGATCCACCGGGGCCTCGACGCCGTGGGCCGCGAGATCGCGGCCGGCCGGTTCAAGTGGCGGACGCAGTTCGAGGACGTGCACATGAACATCGAGCAGGCGCTGACCGAGCGCGTGCCCGCCGCCGCCAGGCTGCACACCGCGCGCAGCCGCAACGACCAGGTCGCGACCGACATGCGGCTCTACCTCAAGGCTGCCTGCGCCGAGATCGGCGCCGGCCTCGTGGCCGCGCAGCGCGCCCTCCTCAAGGTCGCGGCCAAAAATTCCACCGTCCTCATCCCCGGCTACACGCACCTGCAGCGGGCCCAGCCGGTGTTCCTGGCGCACCACCTGCTCGCCTACCTCGAGATGCTGCAGCGCGACGCGGCGCGGTTCGCCACCGTGGCCGACCACGCCAACTGGTGTCCGCTGGGCTCCGGCGCGCTCGCCGGCACGACCCTGCCGATCGACCGCGAGTTCACCGCGCGGGCCCTGGGCTTCACCGACGCGGCGGGCCGGCCGCGGGTCACAGCGAACAGCATGGACGCGGTCAGCGACCGCGACCTGCATATCGAGTTCGCCGCGGCGTGCGCGCTGGCCGGCGTGCATTTCTCGCGCCTGGCGGAGGACCTGATCCTCTGGGCCAGCCATGAGTTCCGGTTCGTCGGCCTGCCCGACGCCTTCTGCACCGGCTCGAGCCTGATGCCGCAGAAAAAAAATCCCGACGCGCTCGAGCTGCTGCGGGGCAAGGCGGCGCGGCTGCAGGGCAACCTGCTCACGCTGCTCGTGCTGGTGAAGGGTCTGCCGCTCACCTACAACCGCGACCTGCAGGAGGACAAGCCCCCGGTGTTCGACAGCCACGACCAGACCGTGCTCTGTCTCGCGGTGCTCGCGGGCACGGTGGCCGGGCTGACGGTGAACAGGCGGCCATGCGCCGCCGCCGTGGCCGATCCCGCGCTGCTGGCGACGGACCTCGCGGACTACCTGGTGCGGCGCGGCGTCCCGTTCCGCACGGCGCACCATGCCGTCGGCGCCGTGGTGAAACTCGCCGAGCAAAAGGGCGTGGCCCTCGACCGGCTGGCCCTGGCGGACGTGAGGCAGGTGCATCCGGCCTTCCGGGCCGACTGGGTGGAGGCATTCAACCTCACGAAGGCCATGGCCCGCCGCACCGGCACGGGCATGCCCGGCCCCGCACAGGTGGCGCGGCAGCTCCGGCGGTGGACGAAGCTCCTGGCCTAGCCGGGATATCGCGGCCACGCGGACGCAGTCCGCTTCCGCATTTTCCCAGTTTCATGTTTCTCCCGACGCAAAAGCATGACCCCGGCCTGTATCCCTACCGGCAGGGGCTGTATTTCGCGTTCTTCAACGCACTGAACTGGCAGGTCGCCACGGCGACGCCGACCGTGCTGTTCATGGCCTACCTCGGCGCGGATTCGTTCCAGACCGGGCTGGTGTACGGCTGGACGCTGCTGCTCACGCCGGTGCAGGTGCTGGCGACGCTGCTGCTGCCGCGGCTGGGTTTCAAGCGCCTGACGATGGCGGGGTGGGGTGCGCGCAGCTGGTTCCTGCTGGTGCCGCTGGGCCTCGCCCTGCTGTCGCGCCACGGCCCGGCGCCGTGGATGATCCGCGCGATGGTGGCGGCCATGTTCTTTTACGGGCTGAGCCGATCGGTGGGCGCGGCGGCCATCACCACCTGGGTCCAGGGGCTGATCCCGGCAAAGGTCCGCGGGCGCTACTGGTCCACCGACCAGATCATGGGCGGCGTGGCGTCGGCCGGCACCCTCGGCCTCTGCGCGGCCTGTTTCGCCTGGCTGCCGCTGCCATGGGCCTTTGGCGTGCTCTATGCCGTCAGCATCCTCGGGGCGTGGCTGGCCCTGCGCTGCCTGCGCGCCCTGCCCGACATCGAGCGGCCCACGGTGATGAGCCTCGCCAAGATCTGCGCGGACACGCCGCGGCACCTGTTCGCGCCCGGTCTGTTCCGACCGTACCTGTGGCTCGCGGTGCTTTTTTTCATCGTCACCACGCCGCTGATCCCGTTCGGCGCCTATTACCTGAAGGCCGTGGCGGGCATTTCGGGCGCGAGCATCATGGGCTACACCATCATCCAGTATGCCGGGCTGATCGGCGGCAACTGGTTCATGCGCTCGCGGCTGGACCGCACCGGGGCCAAGCCGTTTTTCCGGTTCGCCTTCGGCCTGTTTGCGCTGGTGGCCGCCGGCTGGCTGGCCTGCCTCCGCTGGCCGGCCGCCACAGCATGGCTGATGCCTTTCCTCTACCTGCTGCTCGGCGCCGGCACGGGCATCTTCACCGCGGCCAACGTCAGCTACCTGACCAAGATCCTGCCGCTGGCGGAACGCGCCCTGCCGGTCGCGCTCCACGGGGCGATGACTTCTTTCCTCGGCGGACTCGCCCCAGTGGCCTGGGGCCTGGTGTTGAAAGGCGGCGGCCAGGTCCCCTCCGTGAACCTCGCGGCGTTCCGCTGGTTTTTCGTCTTCACCCTGGCCGGCTCGCTCGCGCTGGTCGGCCTGGTCAACCGGCAGGAGGAAACCGCCGGCCACATCGATCCGCTGCTCGAAGGCGACTGGCTGTTCCGGCCGTTCCGGGTGGTGGGCTCGCTCATCAAGCTCGCCGAGCCCGCCCGGCCGGGTGAATCCAAACCCAGCGCGGAAACGCGCAAGGGCGGAGAGCCGGAATGAGGGGGTGACACCCGGACGCGGGGGAGCGGCCTGCGCTCGACATCACTCCGATTGTTCTGCCTCAATTATCGGGTGTTTCCGCCCCTCCGCGTTTCCGTGATTCTCCGCTGACCCGCCATGTCCGCCATCCGCATCCTCTCCGACCGGGTCGCCAACCAGATCGCCGCGGGCGAGGTGATCGAGCGTCCGGCCGCGGTCGTGAAGGAGCTGGTCGAGAACAGCCTCGATGCCGGCGCCACCCGCATCGAGGTGGAGTTCCGCAGCGGCGGCCGCGCCCTGATCCGCGTCGGGGACAACGGCGGCGGCATGACCCGGGACGACGCGCTGCTCTCGCTCGAGCGGCATGCCACCAGCAAGCTGGTCGAGACCGCCGACCTCGACCGGCTTGGCACCTTCGGCTTCCGCGGCGAGGCGGTGCCGTCGATCGCGAGCGTGTCGCATTTCGAGCTGCAGACCCGCCGGGCGGACGCCCCCGCGGGCACCGAGATCGTGGTCAACGGCGGCAAGCTCGTCCACGTGCGCGCGTGCGGCCTCGCCCCGGGCACGCGCATCACCGTCTCGCACCTGTTCAACTCGGTGCCGGCGCGGCGCAAGTTCCTCAAGACCGACGCCACCGAGTCGGCGCACATCATCCAGACGGTCCGGCTCTACGCGCTGGCGTGCCCGGCGACGGCGTTCACCCTGATCGAGGAGGGCCGCGTGCTGTTCCAGTCGCCGGTGTGCGCGACGCTGGCGGAACGGGTGGGGGAGATCTTCGGCCGGCAGCTGGCGGCGGACCTGCTGGCCGTGGACCTGGTCGAGGCCGGGCTGATGCTCACCGGCCTGATCGGCCGGCCCGGGGTCAACCGCTCGACCCGGCACGAGATGCTGATGTTCGTCAACCGCCGGCCGGTCGACAGCCGCACGCTCAACTACGCCGTGATCGAGTCGTACGCCACGCTGCTCCCCAAGGGCCGCTATCCGGTGGCGGTGCTGTTCCTCGACCTCGATCCCGCCGCGGTCGACGTGAACGTGCACCCGGCGAAGCGCGAGGTGCGCTTGCGCAGCGAGGGCGCCGTGCGCGGCTTCGTCATCCGCGCGGTGCTGCAACGGTTGCGGGAGGGCGGGATCCCTTCGGTTCCGCTCCGGGCCGGCGGGGCGCCGGCGCGGTCCGTCCCGGCGGAGATCATGCCCGGTGATCCGGTGACGCCGGCCGCGGCGGCGCGGACGGAGTCCGCGCCCTACCCGCCGCGCCCGGGCATCATGGCGCAGCCGTTCCGGCACTTTGAGTCGTTGCCGGTGCGTCCGGCCGCGGCGACCATATCCCGCGGGACCAGTGGTCCCGCCTCCCTGGGACCGGGTTCTCCGCCGGCCCGGAGCGGAGTTGAAGGGCTCCACGCTGCAGCCCCTCCGGGCTGGCGGTTTCTTGGCACGGCACTCGGGGACTACGCGTTGTTCGAGGCGCCGGGCGGGGTGGTCGTGCTCGACCGGCGGGCGGCGCACGAGCGGGTGTGGTTTGAGCGGCTCCAGGGGCAGTTCGCCCGCGGCGAGGTGGCGAGCCAGCGGCTGCTTTTCGCCCTGCCGGTGGAACTGGACGCCATCGCCAGCGCGCTGCTCACCGACCGGTTGAAGTTTCTCCGCCGGCACGGGCTGGAAGTGGGGGAGTTCGGCCGGAATTTTTTCCGGATCGAGTCCGTGCCGGTCTGGCTGGAGCCGGCGGATGCGGAAGCTTTCCTGCGCGATGTGATCGGGCTGATGCGCGAGGGCCGGCTGGATGAAAGGAAGGCCGAACTGGCGGACGAGGAGCTGGCGCGGCTGGCGGCCCAGAAGGCCGTGCGGCTCCCCGCGGCGGTCAACGAGGCCGATGCGCTCGCGCTGCTGGCGCAGCTGCTGGCCTGCGCCCAGCCCCACGCCAGCCCCACCGGCCGGCCGACGCATTTTGAGCTCAGCCGCGGGGAACTGGCGCGGCGGTTCCAGCGGTGAGATCCATTCCCCGGCGGAGTCGCCGGGGCTCCAGAACGGGGAGAGCGCGGGTGATCCCGCCCGCGAGTTTACCCGTCCGTCACCCGCCCGCCGAATACCGCCTTGCCTGTCAGGTTGGCACGGCATGTGATACGAGTCCTCCTATGCCCTCGAAAGCCAAAGCCGCCAAACCGGCGAAAGTTGCCAAGCCTGCCAAGCCCGCCGCGCTGCCGCACCGCCCGCACAACGACTCGCCCGAGGTGATCCTCCGTTCGCTCATCGAGCGGCACCTGATCTCGACCCTGGCCCGCAACCCCGGTTCGGCCACGCCGCGCGACTGGTGGGTGGCCACCGCCCTGGCCGTGCGCGACACCATCCACGAGCGCATGATCGCCACGCAGGGCGTGCACAACGACGGCAATGTCCGCCGCCTCTATTATTTCTCGCTCGAGTACCTCATGGGCCGGCTGTTCGGCAACAACCTGCTCGCCACCGGCCTGCTCGCCACCGCGCGGACCGCACTCGAGTCGCTCGGCCAGGATTTCGAGCAGATCCGCGAGGCCGAGACGGACATGGGCCTCGGCAACGGCGGCCTCGGCCGGCTGGCCGCATGCTTCCTGGACTCGCTCGCCACGCTCGACTACCCGGCGCTCGGTTACGGGATCTATTACGAATACGGCCTCTTCAAGCAGGCCTTTCTGAACGGCCAGCAGGTCGAGCGGCCCGACAACTGGATCATCTTCGGCAGCCCGTGGGAGGTCATGCGCCCCGAGTACATCCAGCAGGTCCGCCTCTTCGGCCGGGTCGAGAACGTGTTCGACGACCGCGGCAACTACCGCCCCCGCTGGGTCGACACCAAGACCATTCTCGGCGTGCCGCACGACATCCCGATCGCCGGCTACGGCACCGGGACCGTCAACCTCCTCCGGCTCTGGGCCTCAAAGTCCACCGAGGACTTCGATCTCGCGGCCTTCAACCGTGGCGGCTACGTCGAGGCCGTCCGCGAAAAGGCCGTCGGCGAGACCGTCTCGAAGGTGCTTTACCCGAATGACAAGACGGAGAACGGCAAGGAGCTCCGGCTCATGCAGCAGTATTTCTTCGTCGCCTGCTCGCTGCGCGACATCATCCGCCGCCACCTGCGCAACCCGGCCAACGCCTGGGCCAATTTCGCCGACAAGGTCGCGGTCCAGCTCAACGACACCCATCCCGCGATCGCCATCGTCGAGCTGCTGCGCATCCTGCTCGACGAGGAAAACATGGAATGGGACGCCGCCTGGGCCATCACCAGCCGCACCTTCGCGTACACCAACCACACCCTCCTCCCCGAGGCGCTCGAGAAGTGGAGCGTCGGGCTCTTCGAGCATGTGCTGCCGCGCCACCTCCAGATCATCTATGCGATCAACGAGCGCCTCATGCTGGCTGTGGAAAAGCAGTGGCCGGGCGACGACTGGAAGAAGACCGTCTGCTCCCTCATCGAGGAGAACGGCCACAAGCAGGTCCGGATGGCCAACCTCTCCGTCGTCGGCTCGCACGCCGTCAACGGCGTCGCCGCGCTGCACACCGCGCTGCTGAAGAAGGACCTCTTCCCCGAGTTCGACGCGCTCTATCCCGGCAAATTCCAGAACAAGACCAACGGCATCACGCCCCGCCGCTGGCTGCTGAAGAGCAACCCGCGGCTGTCGGCGCTCATCACGCGGAAGATCGGCGGCGGCTGGGCCCGCGACCTCGACCAGCTGCGCCGGCTCGAGAAGTGGGCCGGCGACGCGGCGTTCCAGCGCGAGTTCATGGCCATCAAGCGCGCCAACAAGGTCGACCTCGCCGCGGTCATCCACACCGAGTGCGGCGTCGAGGTCTCGCCCGACGCGCTCTTCGACGTGCAGATCAAGCGCCTGCACGAGTACAAGCGCCAGCACCTGAACCTGCTGCACATCATCGCGCTCTACCGCCGGCTCATCCAGCACCCGGCCCTGGACGTCGTGCCGCGCGTCTTCATCTTCGGCGCCAAGGCCGCGCCCGGTTACGACCTGGCCAAAAACATCATCCGCGCGATCAACGTCATCGGCGCCCACATCAACGCCGACCCGCGCACCGACGGGAAGCTCAAGGTCGCCTTCCTGCCGAACTACCGGGTGTCGCTCGCCGAGAAGATCATCCCGGCGGCCGACCTCTCCGAACAGATCTCCACCGCCGGCAAGGAGGCCTCGGGCACGGGCAACATGAAGCTCTCGCTCAACGGCGCGCTGACCATCGGCACGCTCGACGGCGCCAACGTCGAGATCAAGGAGGAGGTCGGCGACGACAACATCTTCATCTTCGGCCTGAACGTCGACGAGGTCGGCGCCCTGCGGTCCAGGGGTTATGACCCGCGGGCCTATTATGCCGCCGACGAGGAACTGCGGGCCGTGGTGGACTGGCTCGGCAGCGATTATTTCACGCCCGGCGAGCACGGGGTCTTCTCGCTGGTGCACGACAGCCTGCTCGGCGGCGGCGACCCGTACATGGTGCTGGCCGATTTCCGCGGCTACAGCGACGCGCACGCCCGCGTCGACGCCGTCTACCGCGACCCGGCGAAATGGGCGAAGATGGCCATCCTCAACACCGCGCGCATGGGCAAGTTCTCGAGCGACCGCACGATCCGCGAATACGCCAAGGACATCTGGTCGCTGAAGCCGGTGAAGGTCTAGCGACGGCGCCCGGTCATCACCGCCCCGGCGCCTGCAGGGCGCGCACCTGCCGGCCGAACCAGAAGCCGTTGAGGGTGAGCGCGGGACCGAGCAGGAAGTAGACCATGCCCGGGAGCCCGGCCGAAACGACCAGGCGCGACACCGTGATGGAGAGCAGGCAGACCGCAATGTTGATGATGAAGCCCATCATCGGCTCCCGCGTCTGCAGCACCTCGGCGGCCGTGAGCTGGAGTTCGTGCCGCAGGCGCAACGCATGCCCGTAGAGCACGGCGTAGAGCGCCCAGATGCCGGCGAGCCCCAGGCCGTAGACGAGATAGATGACCTGCAGCTGGGCCCACGTCTCGATGTGCGGCGCATGCTCGCTGCCGAACGACAGCATGGCGCCGAAGAGGAACTTCAGCGGGTAGACCGAGAACAGCACGAGCAGCAGGATCGCCAGGCTGAGGAAGCGGGTGAAGCGGTCCTCCAGCCCGTAGCGGCGGAAGAAGCGATAGTGGGCGTTCCAGAACAGCATGAGCATGGCGAAACAGGCCATGAAGGCGGGGAAGCCGCGCAGCGCCTCCATCAGCCCGTTGAATGTCCGCGGCACCTCCAGCGCCACGATCAGGAGGGTGACGGCGAAGGCGAACACGGCGTCCGCGAAGCCCTCCAGCCGCGAGACCTCGCGGCCGCGCCAGTGGAAATGCTTTTCCGGCCGGAGACCCGGGATGCGGTCCGTCCAGTGGGAATGCAGGTGCGGTTGGTGGCTCATCGGTAAGGCCGAGCTAAGCAGCCGTTGGGCCGGCGGCTAGCGTTTATTCGCCGCCCGGAATTGCCACGGCGGGACGGGGTCCCGGTCCTGCCAGAGGCCGAGCCCCTGCGCCCGGGCGCGGGTTTCCAGCGCCGCGATCACCGTGTCGCGCGGATACAGCCGCCGGTACCACCAGGCCCAGCCGGCCGCGACGATGTCCTCGTTGAGCGACCGGCCGCCGGCGTAGACGACCTCGCCGATGAAGCGGCCGTACCGGTCGATGGTCCGGGCGCGCACGATGACGGCGTGGCCCTCGATTTTCCGGCGGGTGAAGTCCTTCGCCTCGGCGCCGCGCGGCTGGTGCAGCTCGGGGGCGTCGAGGCGGGCCAGCCGCACCTCGTAGACCTCGCCGTCCTTCTGCACCTCGAGCGAGTCGCCGTCCTTGACCCGGATGACGCGGCCGGCGAATTCGCGGAGCCGGAACGGCACCTTCCGGGTCGCGGCCGGGGCGGCAGGCACCAGCCCAAGCAGCAGCAGCCCGGCCGCCAGCGCCGGGAGCAGCCGGCCCAGGACCGGACGCGGCATGGGCTACTTGATTTTCTTGTTCACCCCGTAAAACTGCTCGGGTTCCTCTTCCTTGCCGGTGTCGATGATCTTCTTCAGCGGCGGCGCGAGCTTGGACTTGAGTTTGACGAGCATGGCGTGGTCCGCCTTGGCCAGGTCGGCCTGGCCGGTGAGGGCGTAGAGCGCGCCCCGGTACATGTAGGCCTCGGCCATCTTGGGCTTGAGCTCGATGGCGCGGTTGTAGTGCTCCAGGGCCGCGGCCTGGTTGGCCGCGCCCTGCTTGCGGAGGACGTAGGCGAGATTGTTGTGCGCCTCGGCCATCTTGGGGTTGATCGCCACCGCGGCCTCCAGCTGCTTTTGCGCGGCGGCCCATTGTTCCTGGAACAGCAGCAAGGTGCCGTCATTGTAGAATGAAAGTTCGGGCGGGTCCCGGTGGCCGGTCGGGAGGGAGGCGCCACCCGATGGTGACGGGGCCGGACTGCTGGGGGAGGCCAGGGCAAGTATGCCGGCGGCGAGCGGCAGCAACAGGAACAGCTTTTTCATGGCGGTGCGTGGTTCAGTTGGAGAAGCGGCCCGGCACCAGCGTAGCACTTGCGGCATGGTTGCCGAGTCTTTTAGCGCGAGCAGCAGGGGCCGTGGCCTCCGGTGGCAACAGGCCGCGCGGCCGGCAACCTGCGGGACCAGTGGTCCCGCCTCCATGGGAGCCGTTTGCTGGGTCTTCGTAGGGTGTTCAGCCGCGAAGGCGTCAAAGTGGGCGGGCGGCTGCACCAAGGAAGGTGCAACCCTGCAGTCAGTGCCTGCAGCAACAATGAAAAGGCCCCGGGGGTTCCCCCGGGGCCTTGGCTGAATGATGACGAACGTTTCGCGGCCGCTCAGGTGAGCGGGACGGTCTGGATCGTCTTGAGGATCCGGCCGGCGACCAGGTACGGGTCGGCGGCGGAGTTCGGCCGCCGGTCCTCGAGGTAGCCCTTGTAGCCGTTGTTGACGAAGCTGTGCGGGATGCGCACCGAGGCGCCGCGGTCGGCCAGGCCGTACGAGAACTTGTCGATCGACTGCGTCTCGTGCAGGCCGGTGAGCCGGAGGTGGTTCTCCGGCCCGTACACCGCGATGTGCTCGTCGCGGTACTGGTTGAACGCCGCCATCAGCTTCTCGAAGTACGCCTTGCCCCCGACCTCGCGCATGTGCTTGGTCGAGAAATTCGAGTGCATGCCCGAGCCGTTCCAGTCCAGCGGCTGCTGGAACGGGGCCAGGATCGGCTTGCACCGCCACTCGATGTCCACCCCGTAGCTCTCGCCCAGGCGGGCGAGGATGTAGCGGGCGACCCACATCTGGTCCGCCGCGCTCTTCGAGCCCTTGCCGAAGATCTGGAACTCCCACTGGCCCTTCGCCACCTCGGCGTTGATGCCCTCGAGGTTGATCCCGGCGTCGAGGCAGATGTCGATGTGCTTCTCGACCATCTCCCGGGCGATGCACCCGACGTTCTTGTAGCCGACGCCCGTGTAGTACGGGCCCTGCGGGGCCGGAAACCCGTCCTTCGGGAAACCGAGCGGGGCCCCGTCCTTGAAGAAGAAGTATTCCTGCTCGAAGCCGAACCAGGTGTCCGGATCATCCGGGATCGTCGCCCGGGAATTGGACGGATGCGCCACCCCCGTGTGCAGGAAGGTCTCGCACATCACCAGCACGCCGTTCTTGCGCGTGCTGTCCGGGTAGACCGCCACCGGCTTCAGGGTGATGTCCGAACTCTTGCCCTCGGCCTGCTGGGTCGAGCTGCCGTCGAACCCCCAGACCGGCAGGTCCGCCAGCTGCGGGAAGCTCGCGTATTCCTTGATCTGGGTCTTGCTGCGCAGGCTGGCCAGCGGCGTGTAGCCGTCCAGCCAGATGTATTCCAATTTGTATTTAGCCATGTTGGGTTGAGTTTTGGTAGGGGATGGCTCCCCCGCGGCCGGCGGTGATGAAGCTGTCGGCGCGGTGGTGAGCTCGGGAGGAATTCAGCACCTCACATGCCAGAGGCCAAGCGATTTTCCGCACATGACTCAGGTTTTACAACTTCCCGGCCCGCGCGGTTTTGCCGCGGTCAAAATCGCGCACTTGCCACCGGCCCGGCGCGGCCAATGTTCGAGCCTCCATGCACGAGGTCAAAGACACCCAGCGCGCCCTGGTCCGCATCGGCTTCGACGGCCGGGTCTACAAGACCTTCCGCGGACCCGAGGCCTACGTGCGTTTCGAGAACGAGGTGCGCGTCCTCCGGCACCTTGAGCAGCGCGGCTGCGGCTTCGTCCCCCGGCTCCTGGAGGCGGACGCGGCTCAGCTCCGGATCGTCACCTCCAACTGCGGCTCGCGCGTGGACCAGCTCAATCCCGCGCGCATGAAGGAACTCTTTGCCGAGCTCGAGACCTTCGGCGTCCGCCACGACGACCCCGAGCTGCGCAACGTCACCTACCGCCGGACCGACGGCCGCTTTTGCCTGATCGATTTCGAGTTCGCCACCCTGCTCGATGAGGCGGCCGCGCATCCCGGTCCGCCCGCGCCCGACGTCCGGTGGTCGGGCTCGACCCACCCGGGCCATGTCCGCCCAAACAACGAGGACACCTTCCTCGCCCTCGAGTTCGACGGCAAGGAGATCCGCTACCTCGGCAAGACCGGCGAGGCCTCCGCCGCGAAGGCCGACTTCGTCTTCGCCGTCAGTGACGGCATGGGCGGGGCCAATTCCGGCGAGTTCGCCAGCCGCATCACCATCGACAAGATCACCGGCCAGATGCCGAAATGTTTCCGCACCGCCGCGCCGGGCCCGGCGAGCGGCTACGACGTCATCCTGCGCGAGCTCTTCAGCTCCATCCACCAGGACCTGATCAAGCTCGGCGAATCCTACGACGAGTGCCGCGGGATGGGCACCACCCTGAGCTTGTGCTGGCTCACCCCCGACTGGCTCTATTTCGGCCACATCGGCGACAGCCGCATCTACCACCTGCCGCCGGGCGGCGCCCTGGTCCAGCTGACCCACGACCACGGCCATGTCGGCTGGCTGCGCCGCAACCAGCGCCTCACCGAACGCGAGGCCCGCGCCCATCCCATGCGCAACGTCCTCCACCAGTCCCTCGGTGCCGGCCACCAGTTCATCGAGCCGCAATTCGGCGTCCTTCCCTGCCAGCCCGGCGACCGCTTTCTGCTCTGCTCCGACGGACTGGTCGAGGGCCTCTGGGACCGCCACCTCGATGAGATGGCCCGCGCGTCCGACCTCGCCCCCCTCGCCGGGCAGCTCATCGCCGCGGCCCTCGAGCGGGCGGGCAAGGACAACATCACCGCCCTGGTGGTCGAGATCATCGCGCCGCCCGCCCCGCCGCCATGACCCGGGTCTTCGTCTACGGCACGCTGAAACGCGGCGGCCACAACCACCGCTACCTGGCCGGCCAGGAATTCCTCGGCGAGGCCCGCACCGCATCCGGCTACACGCTCTACGCCCTCGGCGACTATCCCGGTATGGTGCGCTCCAGCGCCCCCGGCCACGAGGTCGCCGGCGAAGTCTGGGCGGTCGACGCCGCCGGCCTTGCCGGACTCGATGAGTTGGAAGGCGTCGCCGAGGGACTCTACGAACGCGTCCCGGTCACCCTCGCCCCGCCCTTCGCCGACGATCCGGTGGAGACGTACCTGTATCTGCGCAGCCTCGAAGGTCGCGCGGCCATCGGCTCCAAGTGGCGGGAGTAAATCTCCCCCGCGGGCGGGGTCGCCCGCACTCCTGGTTCCTGGAGCCACGGCAACCTCGCCGTGGAATCGATGGTCCTATCCTTTCAACGCCGACTGCGGCACGCGCTTCACCGTCACGAACCGGGCGCGGAACAGCTCCTCCATCAGTTCCCGCGCCGGCGCCGGGATGCGCTTGACCAGGTCCTCCATCGGCGGCAGGTCGCTTTTCTCGTCGGGCTGGTCGGCCGGCATCAGCGGTGCGACGGTGACCGCGGCGCTTTCGCGTTCCTGCGCCAGCAAAACCGCCTCCTCCTCGGCCGACGGTCCGGCGGGCGCGTCCGCCGCCACCGATTCCTCTTCCGGCTCCTTGCTCCCGGCTCCCGGCTCCTTGCCGACGCCCTCAGGTGCCGCCGTCAGCCGTTTTTTTTTGAGCCGTCGTCGGGCAGACCCTCGGCCATCGTGGCGATCTCCTTGATCAGGCTGTCGATCGCCCGCGCCCGGCTGGCCTCCACGGCCTTGAGCAGCGCCACCTCGAAATTGATCTTCTCCGACAGCCCGTGCTTCACGCCGTTCTCGCCCTCGCGCAGGCCGTCAAGCAGGCGGGTGAGCTGCTCGGTCGTCATCGGCGGCCCCAGCGTCTCGCTGCTGCCGCCCTTGGCGATGGCGTCGAGCAGCGCGGCGCGGACGTTGGCCTGCACATCGACGAGCAGCCGGTAGAGGTCGCGGCCGTTCTCGTCGGCGTCGTCGACCAGCGCGACGATCTGCCGGTGGTCGCCCGCGGCCAGCGCCGCGGCCAGTGCCGCGATCTTGCCGGCCGCAACGAGGCCGTAGACGTCCAGCACGTCGGCCTCGTTGACCTCGCTGCCGCAGAAGGAGATCATCTGGTCGAAGATGGACTGCGCGTCGCGCATGCCGCCGTCGGCCATGCGGGCGATGCTGCCCAGCGCGGCGTCGCTCACCTTGATCTTCTCCGCCCCGGCGATCTTTTTCAGCCGCTGCACGATGAGCTCGCCCGGGATGGGCTTGAGGTCGAAACGCTGGCAGCGCGAGATGATCGTCGGCAGCACCTTCTGCACGTCGGTCGTGGCGAAGATGAACTTCACGTGCGCCGGCGGCTCCTCGAGGGTCTTGAGCAGGGCGTTGAACGCCTGGTTCGAGAGCATGTGCACCTCGTCGATGATGTAGACCTTGAACCTGCCCTGGGCCGGCGCGTAGCGGACGGTGTCGCGCAGCTCGCGCACCTGCTCGATGCCGTTGTTGGAGGCGCCGTCGATCTCGATGACGTCGAGGCAGGAGCCGTCGGCGATGGAGACGCAGATGGGGTCGTTGACGTCGAAGTCGGCCTTGGGGCCGCCGGTGGCGTTGAGGGCCTTGGCGAAGATGCGGGCGGTGCTGGTCTTGCCGGTGCCGCGCGGGCCGACGAACAGGTAGGCGTGGGCGATCCGGTTGCGCGTGATGGCGTTCTTCAGCGTGCGGACCACGTGATCCTGCCCCACGACGTCGTCGAAGGTCTGCGGGCGCCACTTGCGCGCGATGACTTGATAGGGGCCGGACATGAGGGACGGAATGACTGAAAGGCTGAAAATCTGAAAAATCCAGCCCGCGTTTGGTTTTCTTTCTGACCTTCCGCCTTTCAGCTTTCAGCCATATAAAAAAGTGGCCAGGCAATCCACGGCACTGGAAGGACGTCGTCACCGTTGCTGCCTTCCGGCCCTGGCGGGGTTCACGCGCCTGCGCATGCATGGCGCCTGGCCAGCGCGGAACGTAGGTCGCACCCCCGCCCTTTCAACCAAAATAACCAGGGCGCCTGTGAAGGCGCCCGTGGGACCCGGCCAGCTAGCTGCCCGGCGTTTGTTCCGGGGGTGGCCCGTCCGGCGGCTTCGGCCCGGGTTCGCCGGGGGCCGGTTCATGCTCGGGCCGCGGTCCGCCGGGTCCGCCGGGTCCGCCGGGCGGACGGTTCTGCCGGTCCTGCATGATCTTCCGGGTCCGCTCACGAAACTCCTTGTTCATCTGGTCGAATTTGGTGCGCTGCTCCGGGGTGAGCTTTTCCGTGATCTCGCGTTCCATCCGCTCATAGACCGTCCGGCCCTCGGACATGGCGTAGGACCGCAGCCGCTTCAGCTCGTCCATGTTGCGCCGCACGATGGGCTGGATCTGCTCAAGCTGCTCCGGCTTCAGGTCGAGGCGCTCGCCCAGGCGTTTCAGCTGGATGGGCGCCCATTGCTCGGGCATCGGCCGGTGTGCCTCCCGCTCGCGCCCGACGCGCACCATGATGAAGGCGCCCGTCACGCCGCCGGCCACAAAGATGCCGGTCAGCAGCAGCACGAATTTCCAAGGCTGGTTCATCTCAGGAAAGGTCGAGCAGCTCGCTCACGGTGTCCGTGGACGCGACGTCATCCGAGGCATCGGCATTCAAGGTGACGAAATTCAAGGCGATCGCCGCCACGCCGAAGGCCGCCGCGACCACGAAGCCGCGCAGCGCGAAGCGTTCAAAGCCCGCCCAAGGGCTGCCGGCGGGGGCCGTGGCGGCCCGGGCGGTGATGCGGGTGGCGAATCCCGGCGGCGCGGCGGGGTCGCGGTCGTCCGGGGCCTGCCGCGCCAGCGCGGTGAGTTTCTGCCATTGGTGGTCGAATGAGCTCATGATTTCTCCTTGCTTTGTAGTTCCTGGAATAATTTTTGCAATTTCCGTCGGGCGCGAAAGGCGCGCACCTTGACCAGGGTCTGGTTCCAGCCGGTCGAGGTGCTGATCTCGGCGATGGTCTTCTGCTCGAGGTCCAGCAGCTGGATCACGAGCCGGTCGTCGGGTTTGAGCTGCCCGAGCAGCTTGTGGACGAGCTCGCGGGCCGCCAGGGCGTCGCCGGGCGTCGCATCGCGCTCGTCGGTCAGGATATTGTCGAGGACGTCGGTCTCCTTCTCGGACAGGTCCGCCCAGCGGAACTCCGGCCGGCGCTTCTGGGCGCGGAGCTGGTCGATGCAGGTGGTCACGGCGATGCGGGAGACCCAGTGCGGGAACGGGACGTTGCCCTGGTACTGTGCGAGGCGGGTGAACATCTTCAGAAAAATATCCTGGGCGAGGTCTTCCTCGGCGACGCGCCGGGGCAGGTGGGAGCGCACGATGCGGATGACCAGGGGGTAGAGGTGCTCGACGAGCTGGCGCGCGGCGGTTTGATCGCGTTGCCGCACGCGTTCGAGGCAGCCGGGCAGGTCGAACGGTTCATCAGCCATGGCAGTTGGGTCGGTCGTTTATCCACGTAACGGGTGACGCCGGCCGGACTGGATGGGTTACCTTCATGCGGCCCGCAAGTCTTTGGATCATGGGGCACTAAGGCCAGCTTTTCGTCAGGGAAAAATCCGGGCCGCGGCGGCGCCCGGGCGCGATCCATCCGAGCCGGCGGCGAATGTAATCTTGCAGCCCGCAGGGCGCCAGTTGTTGTGGACTCGTATGCATGAGGTTATGCCGGGCGGCCCGCCCGAATCATCCCGCCCCGCCGCCAAGGCGCCGGCCTCGTACGGCCGGGATCTGGCTTGGATCGCCCTGCTTGGCCTGGTTTTGTACGGTTTCGGGCTGGGCAGCTACCCGCTGGGCAGCGGGGACGAGGGGCGGTACGCGGAGATTCCCCGCGAGATGGTCGCCACGGGCGACTGGGTCACGCCGCGCCTGGATGGCGTGAAATATTTCGAGAAGCCGCCGCTGCTGTACTGGGCGGTGGCCGGGTGCCTGAAATTTTTCGGCCCGGGCGAATGGTCGATGCGCGCGATGCCGGTGCTGTTCGCCCTCGGCGGCCTGCTGCTCACCTACGCCGCGGCCCGCCGCCTCCACGGGCGCGAGGCGGGGCTGGCGGCGGCGGCGGTGCTCGGCACGTCGCTGCTCTATTACGCCCTCGCCCACATCCTCCTGCTCGACATGGCGGTCTCCGTGCTCCTGAGCGCGACCCTGTTCTGCTTCATCCTCGGCGTGCGGGAGCCGCCCGGGACGAGGCGGCGGTGGCTGTTCCTCGGGCTCTATGCGAGCGCGGCCCTCGCCACCCTGACCAAGGGCCTGATCGGCTTCCTCGTCCCCGGGGCGGTGATGTTCCTCTGGCTGCTCATTTTCAACCAATGGAAACGCCTGCGCCCGTTCCACCTGCCGGAGGGGGCGGTGCTGTTCCTCGCCCTCGCCGTGCCATGGCACGTCCTGGCGGCCGCCCGCAACGGGACCTGGGCGCACCGTTATTTCGTCTACGAGCACTGGGAACGATTCACCACCCCGGCCGCCTCCCGTCCGGGCCCGTGGTATTACTATATCGGCATCATCCTGGCGGGTCTGATCCCCTGGACCGGCTTCCTGTGGCCGGCCGTGCGCGACAGCGTGCGCGGCGGCCCCTTCGACGGGCCCAGGGCCCCGACCCTGGCGCAGGGTTGGGCCCGGCGGGAGGCCGATGCCGACACGTGGTTCTTTTTGACCTGGGCCGCCTTCATCTTCCTCTTCTTCACCAAATCCCACTCCAAGCTCGCCCCCTACATCCTGCCGGTGTTCCCAGCCCTCGCCGTCCTGATCGGCGCGTGGCTGGCGCAGACGAAGGATGAGACCGGCGCGGCGCGGCTGCGCCCCGGGTTCCGCGTGTTTTACGGCATCTGCGGCCTCCTGGCCGTCGCACTCTGCGTGGTCGTCCTGGACCCGCCGAAAAAAATGGCCGCCGCCCAGGCGCCGGCCCTCCGCCCGGCCGCCTTCAGCATGGCCGCCGTCCTGCTCCTCGGCGCCGCGGGCACGGCCTGGCTGGCCCGGAACCGCGGCGGTCGCGCGGCACTGGCCGGGATGGTCGGGACGATGTCCCTGTTTTTCGGGGCCCTCCAATTCGCCGCGCCCGACCTCAACAAGCCGAGCACCCGGGAACTCGCGCTGTTTGTGAAGGCCCATGCGTTGCCCGGCGACCGCGTCGTGAATTACCACGAGTTCTTCCACGACTTCACCTTTTACGCGGAACGCCTCGTCGACGTCGTCGGCCGGCCGGGCCCCGATCCCTTCGGCGAGCTGGAACTGGGCGAGGACGCCGCCGCCCGGGCCAGCGGGCGCTTCATCGACGACGACGCCTTCCGCCGCCGGTGGGCCGGCCCGGAACACCTCTGGGTCGTCGCCCGGGCGGACGATGTGAAGGAACTCTTTGCCGATCCCACGTTCCGTTATCATTTGATCAAACAGACCAAGGATCACACCCTTTTCAGCAACCAGCCCTGACATGCCCGCCCCGACCTCCCTTCCCACGACCCCGCCGCCGGCCGCCGCGCCCTTCCTGCCGTTCACGCGGCCCACGATCGACGAGGAGACCCTCGCTGGCGTCACCGAGGTCCTGCGCTCCGGCTGGATCACCTCCGGCCCGCAGGTCAAGGCCTTCGAGGCGAAACTCTCGGAGTATTGCGGCGGCCGCCCGGTCCGGGCCTTCAACTCCGGCACCTGCACGATGGAGATCGCCCTGCGCATCGCGGGCATCGGCCCGGGTCACGAGGTCATTACCACCCCGCTCTCCTGGGTCGCCACGAGCAACGTCGTCCTCGACGTCGGCGCCCGGCCGGTCTTTGTCGACATCGATCCCGTGACCCGGAACCTCGACCTCGCCCGCGTCGAGGCCGCCATCACCCCCGCGACCCGCGCCATCATCCCGGTCGACCTCTCCGGCCTGCCGGTGGACCGCGACCGGCTCTACGCCCTTGCGAAAAAACACGGCCTGCGCGTCATCGAGGACGCCGCCCAGTCCTTCGGCAGCAACTGGGCGGGCCGCCGCATCGGCGCCACCGGCGACTTCGTGTCCTTCAGTTTCCACGCGAACAAGAACATCACGACCATCGAGGGCGGCTGCCTCGTGCTGAACAACGAGGCCGAGGCCCGGCTCGCCGAGCAATACCGCCTGCAGGGCGTCGTCCGCTCCGGCCACGACGGGATGGATGTCGCCCTGGTCGGCGGCAAATACAACCTCACCGACGTCGCCGCCCGCGTCGGTCTCGGCCAGCTGCCGCACCTCGAGTCCTTCACGGCCCGCCGGCGCGCGCTGGCCCGGGCCTATTTCGCGGAATTTGCCCGGCTGGGCGCCGCCGGCCTCGGTCTCGGTCTGCCGGTCGCCGATTTTGGCCAGAGCAACTGGCACATGTTCCAGGTCGTGCTCCCGGAGGAAAAGCTCGCCGTGAAGCGCGCCGACATCATGGCGCAGCTCCACGCCGCCGGCATCGGCACCGGCGTACACTACCCGGCGATCCACCTCTTCACCCTCTACCAGGGCCTCGGCTGGAAGGCCGGTGCCTACCCGCACGCCGAATACGCCGGGCGCAACATCCTCACGCTGCCGTTGTTCCCGACGATGACCGAGGACGACGTCTCCCGGGTCGCAACCCAGCTCGCCGCCCTGCTCCGGCAGCACCGCAAACCATGAGTGCCGCCCCGTCCGTCCAACTCTCGGTGGTGATCCCCGTCTACAACGAGGAGCTGAACCTCCCCACCCTCTTCGCCCGGCTCTACCCGGTGCTCGACGCGCTCGGCCGCAGCTATGAGATCGTCTTCACCAACGACGGCTCGCACGACCGCTCGATGGCCCTGCTCACGGCGCAGCATGCCGCCCGGCCCGAAGTCACCCGGGTGATCGACTTCAACTCCAACTACGGCCAGCACATGGCCGTCATGGCCGCGTTCGAGCGCGTGCGCGGCGACATCATCGTGACCCTCGACGCCGACCTGCAGAATCCGCCCGAGGAGATCCCGAAGCTCCTGGAAAAGATCGACGCCGGCCACGACTACGTCGGCGGCTTCCGGCTGAACCGGCAGGACTCGTTCTTCCGCACGTACGCCTCCCGGCTCATCAACTTCGCGCGGGAGAAGATGACCAGCATCGAGATGACCGACCAGGGCTGCATGCTGCGCGCCTACCGCCGGCCGATCATCGAGGCCGTCGTGCGCAGCGGCGCCATCAACACCTTCATCCCCGCCCTCGCGTACAGTTTCTCCGGCAACCCGGCCGAGGTCGGCGTGAAGCACGAGGAACGCCACGCCGGCGTGTCGAACTACTCGTTCTACATGCTCATCCGGCTGAACTTCGACCTCATCACCGGCTTCTCGCTCGCGCCGCTGCAGTACTTCACGATGTTCGCGGGCCTGTGCGCCGGGGGCAGCTTCCTCCTCGTGCTGGTGCTGGCCTACCGCCGCCTGTTCCTCGGCGCGGAGGCCGAGGGGATCTTCACCCTGTTCGGCATCCTGTTCTTCCTGCTCAGCGTCTGCATGATCGGCATCGGCCTGATCGGCGAGTACGTCGGCCGCACCTACCAGGTCGTCCGCGCCCGCCAGCGCTACCACGTGAAGACCGTGCTCGAGACGACGGCATGAGCCGCCCCCGCATCCTGTTCTTCGGCTACAGCGAGGTCGGCTACGACTGCCTCTCGCTGCTGCTCCAGCGCGGTGACCAGGTCGTCGCCCTCTTCACGCACGAGGACAACCCGCACGAGAAAATCTGGTTCAGGACCCCCGCCGTCGCGGCGCGCGAAAAAGGCATCCCGGTCTTCACGCCGGCTTCCGTCAACAATCCCGAATGGCGCGAGCGCATCGCGGCGCTCCAGCCCGATCTCATCCTGTCCGTCTACTACCGTCACATGATCGGGACCAAGATCCTTGCCCTGCCGCCGCTCGGGGCCTGGAACATGCACGGCTCCCTTCTGCCCAAATACCGCGGCCGCGCCCCGATCAACTGGGCCGTCCTCCACGGCGAGCCGCGAATGGGCATGACCCTGCACCGGATGGTCAAGGCGCCCGACGCCGGCGCCATCGTCGACCAGGAGGGCGTGGCCATCGGCCCGCGCGACAAGGCCGAGCAGGCCTTCCGCAAGGTGCTGCCCTGCGCCCGCACCGTCCTGGCCCGGCAGATCGACGCCCTGCTGGCGGGCACCGCGCGGGAAACGCCGCAGGACGAATCCCAGGCGACCTACTTCGGCGGCCGCAAGCCCGAGGACGGACGCATCCTCTGGACCCAGACGGCCGGGCAGATCTTCAACCTCATCCGGGCCGTCACCGACCCCTATCCGGGCGCGTTCACCGACGTCGGCGCCGCGCGCCTGATGGTCTGGTGGGCCGAGCCAAATCCGGCCGCCACCGCCGGCCGGCCTGGCGAGATTTTGTCGGTCGCACCCCTCGTGGTCGCCACGGGCGCGGGCACCCTCGACCTCACCCTCACCGAGTGGCGCGGCGCTCCTGACCCGGGGTTGCAGGCCGGCCAGGTCCTCGCCGGTTCCCCGGCCTGAACCCGGCATCTTCTTTCGTGTCTTTTCCCGTCATTCGTGGTTAATCCCTCCCAACGTATGCCCCTCAAAGTCCTCATTCTCGGCGCCAACGGCTTCATCGGCAGCTCGCTCACCCATGCGATCCTGAAAAAGAAGGACTGGGAGGTCTACGGCATGGACGTCGGCGACCACAAGCTGGGCGACTCCCTCGGGAACCCCCGCTTCAAGTTCGTCGAGGGCGACGTCATGATCTCGCACGAGTGGATCGAGTACCATGTCAAGAAGTGCGACGCCGTCATCCCGCTGGTCGCCATCGCCAACCCGGCCCAGTACGTCAAGGACCCGCTTCGCGTCTTCGAGCTCGACTTCGAGTCCAACCTCGCCGTCGTCCGCCAGTGCGCGAAATACAGGAAGCGCATCATCTTCCCCTCCACCTCCGAGGTCTACGGCATGTCGCCCGACCGCGAGCTCGACGAGGCAACGACCAACATGGTCTACGGCCCCATCGACAAGCAGCGCTGGATCTACGCCTGCTCGAAGCAGCTCCTCGACCGCGTCATCTACGCCTACGGCGTGCGCGACAACATCGACTACACCCTCTTCCGCCCCTTCAACTGGATCGGGCCCAAGCTCGACAACGTCTTCGAGCAGAAGGAGGGCAGCTCGCGCCTCTTCACCCAGTTCATCTCGAACGTCATCTTCCAGAAACCGATCCAGCTCGTCGATGGCGGCCGGCAGAGCCGCTCGTTCACCTTCATCGACGACGGCATCGACGCCCTCCTGCGCATCATCGAGAACAAGCACGGCCGGGCCTCGCGCCAGATCTTCAACCTCGGCAACCCGAGGAACGACGTCAGCGTCGCCAGGCTCGCGCAATACATCATCGCCGCGTTCAGGCACTATCCCGAGTACCGCGAGCACGCTGCCAACGCCCGGGTCGTCCCGGTCTCCTCCGGCAAGTATTTCGGCAAATATTACCAGGACATCCAGAAGCGCGTGCCCTCGATCGCCCACGCGAAAAAGCAGCTCGGCTGGAACCCCAAGGTCGACCTGAAGACCGCCATCCGCCTGACCCTGGACTACCACCTCGCGCACAAGGACTATTCGCTCGAATAGTCCGCCCCCGCGCCCATGGCCCTGCGGCTCGCCCTGAAGATCGACGTCGACACCGACCGCGGCACGCGGCTCGGCGTGCCCAACCTGGTCGCCGACCTGTGCGCCGCGGAGGTGCCCGCGACGTTTTTGTTCTCGCTCGGGCCGGACCAGACCGGCCGCGCCATCACCCGCGTCTTCCGGCCGGGCTTTCTGCAAAAGGTCGGCCGCACCAGCATCGTCGAGCTCTACGGCGTGCGCACGCTCCTCAACGGCACGCTCCTGCCCGCGCCGCACATCGGCCGGCGCAACACGGCGGTCCTGCGCAGCGTGCGCGACGCCGGCTTCGAGAGCGGGATCCACTGCCTCAACCACTACCGGTGGCAGGATCATGTCCACACCATGGGCGCCGCGGCCGTCCGCGCGGAGTTTGAGGCCGCACGTGCCGAGTACCGCCGCATCTTCGGCACGGAGGCCGTGACCGCCGGCGCCCCCGGCTGGCAGGCCAACGCCGACAGCCGCGACGCCTACGAGCGCGCCGGCCTGCTCTACGCCAGCGACACGCGCGGCCGGGAACCCTTCTTCGCCCGGATCGGCGGCCGCACCTTCACCACGCTGGAAATCCCCTCCACCCTGCCCACGCTCGACGAGCTCATGGGCCGGCCCGAGTACCCCGACGACCGCCTCGTGCCGCACCTGCTGTCGCTGCTGCGGCCCGACCTGCTGAACGTCTACACCCTGCACGCCGAGATCGAGGGCATGGGCCGGCGCACGATCTTCCTCCAGCTGCTCGCCGAGCTCGCGCGGGCCGGGGTCGAGGTCGTGTCACTCGAGGAGACCGCCCGCGATCTGCTCGCCGTGCGCGATACCATCCCGGTGTGCGAGCTGCGGCTGGCCGAAATCGACGGCCGCTCCGGCCTGGTCGCCGTGCAGGGCCCGGCCGCCTGACCGCTGGAACCGCCTATGACCGGTCCGCCCGGTAGAACATCCAGAGACCGAGCGCCTGGAAGGCCAGGTTCGGCAGCCACATCAGCAGGTCCGGCCGCAGCGCGATGTGGTTGTCAAACCAGCTCACCACGATCGTGGCAAAATAATAGGCCATCGCCAGCGCGACCGCCAGGCCGAGGTTGGCCGAGGTCTCCTTGCGCGAGATCTTGATGCCGAGCGGGATCGCGATGAGCGTGAACGACAGCACCGAGAAGGCCGTGGCGAATTTCTCGTGCATCGTGATCTGCACCTGCATCCGCCGCCGCTCGCGCTCGGCCGGCGTCACCCCGGGCACGGGTTGGCCGAGCCGCCGCCACTCGGTCATCAGCTGGCCGAAGGTCATCCACTTTTGCTTCACCGTCACCGTCTGGCTGGCCGAGACCTTTTCCAGCGAGAAGACGGCCGACATGACGGCCGCGTGGCCGATGCCCTTCTCCTCGCCGCCGAAGGACTCGGGGTCCTTCTCGTCGCGGTACTCGACCAGCACGTTGTAGCCGATCAGCTCGAGGGTCTTGTCCTTTTCGTTGAACTTCAGGTCGCCCGACTCCGCGTGGTAGATCACCTTGGCCCGCGACTGCCGGTCGAGCTCCCACACCCAGACGTCACGGAGCTTCAGGTTCCGGCTCTCCCCCACGTAGACGATCTTGTCCGCAAACTCGTGGATGAAGGTCTTCGGCACGATGAAGCTGAGCGGATTCTGCCGGAGCGCCGCGGCCAGCTCCTGGTGGTAGGCCACGCGGGCCACCGGCATGAACTCGAAGTTGATCAGCATGCACAGGACCACGCCGAGCAGGGCGCAGAACAGGATCGGGGCCGACACCCACGCCACGCTCAGCCCCGACGCGCGCAACGCCGTGATCTCGCGGTCGGAAGACATCCGGCCGAGCACCAGCAGCACCCCCGTCAGCATGCCCATCGGCAGCGCGTAGGACACCACGAACGGCAGGAGCAGGGCCGTCAGCCGGATGATGGTTTCGGGCGCCAGCTGGCCCATCAGCGGCAGCAGGTCCCGCAGCGCGTTGCCGATCATGAGCACGAAGGCGAACATCCCCACCGCGGCGCCGCACGTCAGGATCACGTTGGCGAAGATATGCCGGTGGAGGAGGTTCATCAGATGGGTTGAAAGATGAGGGTTGAAGGTTGAAAGTCCGGCCGCAACGCCCGACTTTCGGCTTGGGGGTATCCTTTCAACTTTCATCTTTCAACCTTCAACCCGCCGCATGCCCTACTCGCCCGCCAAGCCCGCCCTTCATGGCGAGACCCTGGAATCGCTCACCGCCCTCCTCACGGAGCACGGCCACCCGGCCTTCCGCGCCCGCCAGATCATGGCCTGGCTCTACAAGAAGCGGGTCGGCACCTGGGACGAGATGACGAACCTCTCCCGCCCGCTCCGGGCGTGGCTGGCGGAAACCTTCGAGCTCAAGCCGACCGCCTTTGTCCTCACCCAGCAGTCCGAGGATGTCACCGACAAGCTCCTCCTCGAGCTGGGCGACAAGTCGCTCATCGAGACCGTCATCATCCGCGCCCCGCAGCTCGGTGTCGGCCAGGAAAACTCGCGCAAGACCATCTGCATCTCCACCCAGGTCGGCTGCGCCATGGGCTGCAGGTTCTGCGCCTCCGGCCTCGAGGGCCTGAAGCGCAACCTCTCCGCCGGCGAGATCGTCCACCAGCTCATCCAGGTCTGCGCCCAGGAGGACGGCCGCACGCCGCGCGCCCGCGCCGAGCTGGTGTCGTTCGACAACCTCGTCGTCATGGGCATGGGCGAGCCGCTGCACAACTACGACGCCATCATGCGCGCCCTCACCATCCTCAACGCCGGGTGGGGCCTCGGCTTCGGCGCGCGCCGCATCACGCTCTCCACCTCCGGCCTCGTGCCCCGGATCCGGCAGCTCGCCGCCGAGCCGCTCGGGCTGCGCCTCGCCATCTCGCTGCACGGCGCCACCGACGAGGTCCGGGAGCAGATCATGCCGGTCAACAGGAAGTGGCCGCTCAAGGAGCTGCTGCCCGCCGTCCGCGAGTTCTCGGAAAAGCACGGCCGGATGGTCACGCTCGAGTTCATCCTCATCGACGGGGTCAACGACTCGCTCGACCAGGCGGAGAAGCTGCGCGCCATCGCCTGGGACCTGCATGCGCACGTGAACCTCATCCCCTACAACACCGTCGAGGGCCTGCCGTGGAAGCGCCCCAGCCTCACGCGGCAGGAGAAGTTCGCCGGCATCCTCTCCGCCGGCGGCGTGTCGGTCACGCTGCGGCGCGAGAAGGGTCACGCCATCGACGCCGCCTGCGGCCAGCTGCGCCTGAAGACCGAGAAGGCCCGCGAGGCCGCCACGGACACCCTGTAGGGCCGGACCTCGGTCCGGCCGTTGCGACTCGGCGGTCATGGACCGCCGCTACAACGGCGAGGCAAGGGATTGCATTGCCCGCCCGTCCCGCTAGCCTCCGGGGCCGCGCATGCACCTGCCTGAATTCATCGAGATTCCCCTGCGGCTGGGGCTGCTGCTCGCGGGGTTGCTGCTGCCGGGCTCGATGGTGCTGCGGGCGCTGCGGCTGCCCTGGTCGCTGGCCGCGGCCTTTGTCACCTCGGCCGCCGTGCTCTATCTGGTGGTGCTGGTCGCCGCCTGCACGGGCCTGACCCTTTCGCTGGTCACCCTCGCGGCGGCACTCGGCGTGGTCACCCTGGCCGGCCGGCTGGCGCCGGCCCGGACGAACCCGGAAAGACTCAATCCTTCCTTTTCCTGTTTCACCCGGATGGGCCCGTGGCTGCCGCTCTACCTGGCCTTCTGGGCGGTCGTCGGCTACCGGCTCGTCGCCCAGCCGCTCAGCGGGCCGGATGTTTATTTCCGCTGGAGTTATCTGGCCGAGCAGATGCTGCGGTACGGCTCGATCGATTTTTATCCGCCGCGGAGCGGGGCGGATTTTGTCCGTTACTTCTGGGCCGAGAGCATCCCGCCCGGCATCGCGAGCCTCTACGCCTGGGCCTACGCCTGCGCGGGCAGCCGGCAGGCGCTGTGGTCCTCGCCCGTCGTTGCGCTGCAACTGCTCTCGCTGCACGAGCTCATCTGGCGCCTCGCCAGCCGCTGGGGTGGCGAGATCGTCGCGCGTCGCGCGGTGCTGCTGGCGGCGGCCACGCCGTTGCTCACCTGGGCGGTGCTGATCGGGCAGGAAACCGGGCTGACGGCCGTGGCGATCGTCGGGCTCATCTGGTGTTTCCACCACCTGCGCGTGGAACCCAGCCGCCGGTGGGCGGCGCTCGCGGGTATCTTCGCGCTCGCGGCCGCCGGCACGCGGGAATACGGCCCGGTTTTCGCGGTCGCGGCGGTCGCCGCCGCGTGGCTCATGCGGCTGCCCCGGCGCTGCCTCATGATCCTGGCCTGGGTCGCGCTTCCCGCCGGGTTCGTCTGGTCGGCCCGGGTGTGGCTGCTGACGGGCAACCCGCTTTACAGCCTCAATCTCGGCGGCCTGTTCCCGGTGAACCAGCGTTTCACCGATTGGAACGATGGCTTCCGCGCCGCGCATGGTTTCAATTTTCTCTCCCTGGACAGCTGGCTGAACCTGGGCCGGTATCTCCTGTTGTGGGCCCTCCCGGCCGCGGTTGGCCTGGTGGCCCTGGTCGCACTGCTGGTCCAGCGCCTGCGGGAGGCCCGCATCGTGGCCGGGTTTGTGGGCCTGGTGGCCGTGCTCTGGCTGCTTTCGTTGCCCTATACCGCCGGCGGACTGTTTTATTCACTGCGGGTCCTGGCCCCGGCCTATGCGTTGCTGGCTGTGATCACGGCGTATGCGATCGGGCTTTATCTCCCGCATCCCGCCGCCGCCAGGTTTGCGGCTCTGCTCATCGTCTTGTTTTCGCTCGAGTCCCTGCCCAAGACCCTGGTCCTGCCGGAAAACCCGTACCGGATCGCCCGCCGCGACTGGCCGGAGGCCGGCGGAAAATTCATCACCTCGGTCCGCGCGCAGGAGCAACGGCTGCTGGCGAAAGTCCGGCCGCTGCCCGGACGGGATCGGATCGTGACGGACAATGCCGGCCTGCCCCGGGTGCTGGCCACCATCGGCACGGAAGCGGTGCCGCTGTGGAGTCCGGATGTGGCCTGGCTGTTCGACGACCGGCTCAAGCCCCAGGAGATCGCCCAACGCTGGCAAAAATCCGGCTTGCGTTACCTGGTGCTCGGCAAATCAGGCCCGACGGCGGAGTTCATCCGCACCCACGCCCGCTGGCGGGCACCGTATTTCATCCTGAATGAGGTGGCCGAGTCCGATGACCAAGTCATTCTGGAAGTGTCACTTGCCATCCAGCCCCGCCAGTAGGCGAAGATTAGCTTTACACATCATCGAATACACATGCATTGATTCGGTAATGATTGCTGATCGCCCCATTTCCGAGTTGCTCGCCACGAAGCACGCGGTGCGCTCGCTGGAATTTTTCCCGCCCAAGGACGAGGCCGGGGTCGAGGCCCTGCGCCAGACCGCGACGGCACTCAAGCGGATCGCCCCCGATTTTGTTTCCGTCACGTACGGCGCCGGCGGCACCACCCGCGAGCGCACTGCGCAGGTCAGCCGGCTGCTCCGGGAGGAGACGGGGTTCACGGTGATGCCGCACCTCACGTGCGTCGGCCACACCCGGGACGAGTTGAACCAGGTGGCCGACCAGCTGTATGCGGGCGGCTACCGCAACATCATGACGCTGCGCGGCGACCCACCGAAGGGGCAGACCGAGTTCGTGCCCTACAAGGACGGCCTGCGCTATGGCAGCGACCTGGTCGCGCTGCTCAAGGCGCGCCACCCGGACTTCTGCCTCGGCGTCGGTGGTTATCCGGAAAAACATCCGGAGGCGCCGTCGCTGGAAGCCGACCTGGACAACCTGAAGCGCAAGGTCGACGCCGGCGCGGCCTTCATCACCACGCAGCTCTTTTTCGACAACGCCGTGTACCATCGCTTCGTGGAGCATTGCCGCGCCCGCGGCATCACGGTGCCCATCGTGCCCGGCATCATGCCCGTGCTGTCGCTGAAGCAGATCCGCCGCTTCACGGAAATGTGCGGCGCCACCCTGCCGGAAAAACTCATCAAGCGCCTCGAGGCGGCGGGCGAGACGCCCGAGATCGTCGAGACCATCGGCATCGACTGGGCGCTCACGCAGATCCGCGAGCTCCTCACCCGCGGCGCGCCGGGCTACCACCTCTACATCATGAACCGCGCCAAGAGCGCGCTGACGCTGGCGGCGGGGCTGGCGGCGTGATTTTCGCTGTTGCGCGAATTGCTCCCTCTGCTAGGCTGATTCCATAAAGTTTTCGGTCACTATGAACCGTGATGAGGACGGCGTCTGGATTGCAGAGTGTCCGTCAATCCCCGGTTGTGTCAGCCAAGGGAAGTCCCGCGCCCTGGCCCTCAAAAACATCCGCGAAGCGGTGTCAGCCTGTCTGGAAGTGCGGGCCGAGCGCGGTATTCCACTCACGCTGGAAACGACCCAAGTTGAAGTTGCACTCTGATGCCTCGATTGCCCAATTTGAGCGGGTGAAAGGTGGTAATGGCCTTTGGGCGAAGCGGCTGGAAGATCGCGCGGCAGAAAGGCTGCCACATGATCCTCGTCAAGGACGGTAGCTGGGCGACATTGTCCGTTCCAGATCACCGCGAAGTTGCCCAAGGCACATTGCGCAGCCTGATCAGGGCGCGCGGCCTGACGCCAGCCGAATTCGTCACGCTCGCCGGGAAATAGGCACCACCGCCGCCGCTGCGAAATGTGCCTGGCGAAGCGTGCACGAGTGCTGACTGTGGGCCTTGCCGCGTGACCCCCAGGCAAATAGCCATGCCATTTGGACGAACTGCATGGACTGCTATCGTGTTTCTCTTGTGTGGACTACTCCCACAAATCACCGGTTGCACTTCACGCTCGGAAACCAGCACCTACTGGTATCCGGCTCAAACGACAGACGGAAAATATTCGAATCAAGACGGCATTGGTTGTTTTGAGTTTAGCCATCAAGCGGGAGTAAAATTCACGCTTTATATCACAGGCAATGGTCACGGCACGGAATTCAATTTTTTGGGCGCATTTCTGATTCCGAGAAACGTTAAGCAGCAGTTAGCTGAGCAAGCATTTGTCGTGCGTGATTCTGATCATTCGTCAGTCGTGGTGAAAATTGAAAACCTGACAGTCTTGGACGAATCTCTTAACCGGACCGTTGCAATTCCAGCTGATCATGAGGTAATCGGAACAAGTAACCTAGCCTTGGTCGAAGATAGGCGTCACAAATATTGCAGCTTCATCTCTGAACGGTTTCAGATTTTTGCGGATAAATTTGAGGCAAGCATTCCCACGATCAGGATAAATGGCGTAAATTGGTTGCTGCCAAAACTCTTCCTGGAAAAACATCCAGGCAAGGTATCGCGCAGTTTCAGCCCTTAACCTCCGGCGAACACCGGGCGGAAGCCGGCCTCGGTCAGGATGCGCGCGATGATCTCGCGGCGGTCGCCCTGGATCTCGATGCGCCCGTCCTTGACCGTGCCGCCGGCCCCGCAGGCGTTGCGCATTTTCTTCGCGAGCTGCTCCTTTTCCGGCAGGCCGATGCCGGTGAAATTGGCGACCACCGTCACGGTCTTGCCGCCGCGCCCGGCCGTCTCGCGCAGGATGTCGACGCGGCCGCGGTTTTTCACCGGGGATATTTCAGGACCGGGCCGGTCCGCGAGATGCGCCGGGGCCGCCGGCAGCCCGTCGCCGCTCAGCGCCCCGAAAGGATTCTGGCCGAGCGGCTCGCCGCCGGCGGTGGAAATTTTGTCATCCGAGCCCATGTTGGTTACGTGTCATCCGGAGCAACGCGCGGGATCCATCCGGACCCACGTCATGGATGCTTCGCCGCCCCCGGCATGACAAGCCGCGAAACCCCCGCCCGGCTTCAGTGGTTCCCGCAACCGCCGGGCGGCGACGCGGGCCGGGCCGTGAGTTCATCCGCGCCGCCGAGGTACGCGAGTGCCTTGGCATAGCTGCGCCCGGCAAGGAAATGCACGAGCTGCGGGTGCAGCGCGGCCGCATGCACGGCCAGCAGCCGTTCGATCTCGCCGAGGGCGGCGGAAATGACGGGGCCATCAGAGTCCTTTATCCCAACGTGGAGCCGGATAAGGGCGGCTTTGATTTCGGTTTCGGGCATGGTGTCAGGCTGGAAGTAAAATATCTTAACCGCCGGTCGGCTCCGCAAATTTTGCAATATATCCGTCCGCTCGCGGTTCAAATCAACTTGTCTCGGCGGACACTGAATGCTCCCTTTGTTGTCCCACGCTTACTATTGGCCCGGCTTATAGGCAAGCGTCGATCCCTTCCCTTTCGTCCATCATCTTTCCATGAATCCGGTTTCAGTTTCCGAACGGGCCAACGCCTCGCTCATCGAGGAGTACCACCAGCGCTGGCTGGATGATCCCGAGTCCGTCGACCCGACCTGGCGCGCCTTCTTCCAGGGCTTCACCCTGGGCAGCAACGGCCAGCCGCCCGCCGCCGCGACCGCCAGCAGCCTCGCCACGGACAACCTCAAGCAGGCCCACGTCCATTACCTGATCAACGCCTACCGCTCGACCGGCCACACCCAGGCGCACCTCGACCCGCTCAGCGGCCCCCCGCCGGCCTCGCCCAGGCTGCAGCTCGCCCAGTTCAATCTGGGCGAGGACGACCTCGACGCGGTGTTCGACACCGGCACCTACCTCGGCGGTGGCCAGATGAAGCTGCGCGACATCGTCGCGGCGCTGCAGCAGACCTATTGCGGCCACGTCGGCGTGGAATACATGCACATCCAGGACACCGACTGCCGCCGCTGGCTCCAGGAGCGCATCGAGTCCACCCGGCTCCAGCCGAAGTTCACCAAGCCGCAGAAGGTCCGCATCCTCCGCCGCGTGCACAAGGCCGAGCTCTTCGAGAAATTCCTCCACACGAAATACGTCGGCCAGAAGCGCTTTTCCCTGGAGGGCGGCGAGACCATCATCGCCGCGCTCGACGCCGTGATCGACCACTGCCCCGCCTCCGGCATCGAGGAAATCGTCATGGGCATGGCCCATCGCGGCCGGCTGAACGTCCTCGTCAGCGTCATGCGCAAGTCCTTCGACCTGCTCTTCGAGCAGTTCTCGGAGAACTACATCCCCGACACCGTCGCGGGCGACGGCGACGTGAAGTACCACCTCGGCTACGAGTCCGTCCTCACCACCACGTCGGGCAAGAAGGTCGAGGTCCGCCTCGCCGCCAATCCCTCGCACCTCGAGATCGTCGACCCGGTCGTCGAGGGCAAGGCCCGCGCGCGCCAGCGCATCCGCGGCGACATCACCGAGCGCCGCAAGGTCATGCCCCTGCTCATCCACGGCGACGCCGCCCTCGCCGGCCAGGGCGTCGTGGCCGAGACCCTGCAGTTCTCGCAGCTGCCGGGCTACCGCACCGGCGGCACGCTCCACTTCGTCATCAACAACCAGATCGGCTTCACCACCGACCCGGTCGACGGCCGCTCGACCCGCTACTGCACCGACATCGCCAAGATGATCGAGACCCCCGTCTTCCACGTGAACGGCGACGACCCCGAGGCGGTGTGCCTGGTGGCGCAGCTCGCGGTGGACTTCCGCGTGCAGTTCAAGCGCGACGTGTTCGTCGACATGTACTGCTACCGCAAGCACGGCCACAACGAGACCGACGAGCCGTCCTTCACCCAGCCCGCCCTCTACCGCAAGATCGCGGCGCACGCGCTCGTCTCCGCCCTCTACACCAAGCGGCTCATCGCCGCCGGCAGCCTCACCGCGGAGGAGGGCGACGCGATCAAGGCCGAATACACCGCCGCGCTCGACGAGAACCTGGGCAAGGCCAGGACCCGCGAGGCCGCCAAGGCCGAGCAGCGCAAGGCCGCCGCGGCCGAGAATTCCGCGACCGCGGCGTTCCAGGGCTCCACCGCCGTCTTCCAGCCGGTCTTCACCCACACGCCCGTCACCACCGCCGTCAGCGCCGCCACGCTCGACCGGGTGGTCCGGGCCCTGACCACCGTGCCCGAGGGCTTCAGGGTGCACTCGAAGATCCGGCGCTTCATCGACGGCCGCGCCGAGGCGCACAAGAACGGCGGCCCCTACGACTGGGGCCTGGGCGAGGCCCTGGCCTTCGGCACGCTCCTGCTCGACGGCATGCCCATCCGCCTCAGCGGCCAGGACTGCGAGCGCGGCACCTTCACCCACCGCCACTCCGTCTTCACCGACGTCGAGACCGGCGCGAAATACACGCCGCTGAAGCACGTCGCGCCGGGGCAGCCGAATTTCTGCGTCTACAACTCCCTGCTCTCCGAGGCCGCCGTGCTGGGCTTCGACTACGGCTACTCGCTCGACTACCCGGAGATGCTCTGCCTCTGGGAGGCGCAGTTCGGCGACTTCGTCAACGGCGCGCAGGTCGTCATCGACCAGTTCATCGCCAGCGGCGAATCGAAGTGGCAGCGCAACAGCGGCATCACCCTGCTCCTGCCGCACGGCTATGAGGGCCAGGGCCCCGAGCACTCCTCCGCCCGCCTCGAGCGCTTCCTCCAGGCCTGCGCCGAGTACAACATGCAGGTCGCCAACCTCACCACCCCCGCCCAGCTCTTCCACGCCCTCCGCCGGCAGACCAAGCGCGATTTCAAGAAGCCGCTCATCATCATGTCCCCGAAGTCGCTCCTGCGCCACCCGGCGGCCGTGTCCCGCCTCGCCGACTTCACCGCGGGCGCGTTCCAGGAAATCATCGACGACCCGACCGCCACGCCGGCCACCGAGCGCGTCATCTTCTGCTCGGGCAAGGTGTACTACGACCTCTGCGACTGCCGCGAGCGGAACCGGGTGACCGACACCGCCATCGTCCGCCTCGAGCAGCTCTACCCGCTGCATCGCAACCGCCTCGCCGAGATCGCCGACGCCTACGGCCATGATACTCGCCTCATCTGGTGCCAGGAGGAGCCGCAGAACATGGGCGCCTGGACCTTCATCGCCCCGCAGTTCGAGGAGATCTTCGGCCGCAAGCCCGTCTACGCCGGCCGCGATGCCGCCGCCTCGCCCGCCGTCGGCGTGCTCGCCCTGCACCGCTTGCAGCTCGCCACCTTCCTCCAGCAGGCGTTCACTCTCTGATCCACCATGGCCCTCGAAGTCAAAATCCCCCCGATGGGCGAATCCATCACCTCCGGCGTCCTCGCCAAGTGGCACGTGGCCGACGGCGCCCTCGTCAACAAGGACCAGCCGCTCTTCGAGCTCGAGACCGACAAGATCACGTCCGAGGGCACCGCCGAGGCCGCCGGCAAGATCACCTTCACGGTCGCCGCCGGCACCGAGGTGAAGATCGGCCAGGTCGTGGCCACCATCGATACAGAGGTCAGCAGTCAAAAATCAGAAGCCAGCCCGGCTCCGGCTGCTCCGACTCCGACCTCTGACCTCCGACCTCTGACTTTTTCTGAAACTTCCCCCGCCGTCCGCCGCCTCGCCGCCGAGTCCGGCATCGACCCCGCCACCGTCACCGGCACCGGCAAGGCCGGCCGCGTCACCAAGGGCGACCTGCTCGCCGCCGGCGAACAACCGGCTGCGCCCGCGCCGATACCTGCAACTGTAGCCGGGGCCGCTGGCCTCGGTCCGGGCTCACCGAGCCCGGCTACCTTTGCCCGCCAGACCCGCACCAAGATGACCAAGCTCCGGCAGACCATCGCCAGCCGCCTGGTCACCGCCCAGCACGAGGCCGCGATGCTCACGACCTTCAACGAGTGCGACATGACCGCCGTCATGGAACTGCGGAAGAAATACCAGGACGACTTCGTGAAGAAGCACGGCGTGAAGCTCGGCTTCATGTCCTTCTTCACCAAGGCGGTCGTGGCCGCACTCCAGGAGGTGCCAGGCATCAACGCCCAGCTCGACGGCGACACCATCGTCCAGAACCATTACTACGACATCGGCATGGCCGTCTCGACCGACAAGGGCCTCATGGTCCCGGTCATCCGCGGCTGCGACGGGCTCGGCCTGGCCGGCATCGAACAGGCCATCGCCGGCGCCGCCAAGCGCGCCCGCGACGGCAAGATCACCCTCAACGACCTCGAGGGCGGAGTCTTCACCATCACCAACGGCGGCATCTTCGGCTCGATGCTCTCCACCCCCATCCTCAACGCCCCGCAGAGCGCCATCCTCGGCCTCCACGCCATCAACGAGCGCCCCGTCGCCCTCTCCGGCCAGGTCGTCATCCGCCCGATGATGTACCTCGCGCTCAGCTACGACCACCGCATCGTCGACGGCCGCCAGGCCGTCACCTTCCTCGTCAGGGTGAAGCAGGTCATCGAAGATCCCTCCCGACTCATCGTCGGAGTTTGATTTTTTCACGGAGAACCCGGAGGAGACACTGAGTTCACCGCGTTATCCAGTTCTCCCTCCCTCTGTGGCCTCTGTGCAATCTCCGTGTCCTCTGTGACTCAACCTCATGTCCTCTGAATTCGATGTCATCGTCATCGGCGCCGGCCCGGGCGGCTACGTGTGCGCGTTCCGCGCCCGGCAGCTCGGCCTCAAGGTCGCCCTCGTCGAGAAACGCCCCACGCTCGGCGGCACCTGCCTCAACATCGGCTGCATCCCCAGCAAGGCCCTCCTCCACACGAGCGAACAATTCGCCTGGGCCAGAAACCACGCCGCGGAGTCCGGCATCAGGCTCGGCTCCGTCGCGGCCGACCTTCCGGCCATCCTCCGGCAGAAGGACGCCGTCGTCACCAAGCTCGTCGGCGGCGTCGGTCTCCTGGCCAAGGCCCGCAAGATCCCGGTCCTCACCGGAGAGGCGTCCTTCGTCTCCTCGACGGAAATTTCCGTCGCCGGGGTCGGCGACCCCGGTCAACCGGGCTCAGCGACCCCGGCGACAAGACTCACGGCCAAAAACTTCGTCATCGCCACCGGCTCCGCGCCGGTCGAGCTGCCGTTCATGAAATTCGACGGCGAGAAGGTCGTCTCCAGCGACCACGCCCTGAACTTCCCGACCGTGCCGAAGCAGCTCGTCGTGGTCGGCGGCGGCGCCATCGGCCTCGAACTCGGCTCCGTCTGGTCCCGCTTCGGCAGCGAGGTCACCATCGTCGAGTTCCTGCCCAAGATCATCGCGGCCTACGACGACGACATCGTCCGCCAATTCACCCGCCTCCTCCAGAAACAGGGCCTGAAAATCGAGGTGAACGCCAAGGTCACCGGCTTCGCCGCGGGCGTGCTCACCGCCGAGCGCGGGACGGAGAAGCTCTCCTTCCCGGCCGACAAGGTCCTCGTCGCCGTCGGCCGCCGGCCCTACACCGACGGCCTCGGCCTCGAGAAAGCGGGTGTGGAACTCGACGAGAAGAAGCGCGTGCGGGTCGACGACCATCTCCGGACCAGTGCCAGGAACATCTGGGCCATCGGCGATGTCGTCGCCGGTCCGATGCTGGCGCACAAGGCCGAGGAGGACGGGGCCGCCGTCGCCGAGTGGATCGCCGGCAACGCCGGCCACATCAACTGGGACCTCGTGCCCGCCATCGTCTACACGGATCCGGAAGTTGCCGCGGTCGGCCTCGGCGAGGATGCCGCCAAGGCCGCCGGCCGCGCCGTCAATGTCGGCAAGTTCAACTTCGCCGCCAACGGCCGGGCCATCGCCACGGGCGCCACCGACGGCTTCGTGAAGATCATCGCCGACGCCAAGACCGACAAGATCCTTGGCGCGCAGATCCTGGGTCATGGCGCGGGCGAACTGATTTCCGAGGTGGTCACCCATATGGAATACGGCGGCAGCGCCGAGGACCTCGGCCGCACCATCCACGCCCATCCCACGATGAGCGAAGCGGTCAAGGAAGCCGGGCTGGCCGTCAGCAAGAGCGCCCTCCACGCGCTCTGAGCCGGGCGGAGCGCCAGAACTTTGTGGTCGGGGTGCCCTCACCCCGCGAGGCATCAGCCGCGAATTTGGCAGCCACGTCCCTCCATGCACACCTCGACACGGCACCGACCGTTACAGGTGGCGGACGATTGACCCGGGCGGACACCGCTGGCTTGCTCCGGGCCGCATGCCGTCCAAACTGCCCAACCCGCGAATCTCCGTCCGGCGCGCCCATCCGGCGCCCCGGTGCCGGTGTGCGAACAGATAAGCCCTTCCCCCCTGTCTTTTTTCGTCCACCGCGCTTCTCCCCGGCGCGGTTTTTTTATGACCAATCCCATTCCCCTGCACCACCGCCGCGCGGTCGCGCTGATGCTGCTGTCAGCCGCCAGCTTCACCGCCAACATCCTGCTGGTCCGCGCGCTGGGCGAACGGGGCGTGGGCAACCTCTGGCTCGTTTCCTGCACCCGTTTCATCGTCGGCCTGGCGCTGATCACCGCGGTTTACTGGCGCGAGTTCGAACCGACCCACCTGTGGCGCAACCACCGGCTCATCAAGCGCGGCCTGGCCGGCGGCATCGGCGTCTATCTCACCTACCTCACCGTGGTCCACCTGGGCGCCGGGCGGGCCACCTTCATCGGCAATTCCTATGTGATCTGGGGCGCGTTGCTCGCCGCGTGGCTGCTGCGCGAGCAGCTGCAGCCGGCCGTGCTCGGCGGCGGGGTCGCGGCGCTGGCCGGCATCGGCCTGCTGACAGACGTCTTTTCCTCCACCGCCCACCCCGGGGTCTACGATCTGCTGGCCTTTCTCGCCGCGTGGATTTCCGCGTATGTGGTCGTCACCATCCGGCAGCTCCATGTCTCCGAGCACACCGCGACCATCTACGCGGCCCAGTGTGTCTGCGGGCTGCTGCTCTGCTCCGTCCCCGCCGGGCTCGCCTATCAGCCGCTGCCCGCCGGCATCTGGGCCGTGCTGCTCATCGCCGGGATTTGCGCCGGAGTCGGACAGCTGGCCATGACGCGCGCCTTCCGCGACCTGCCTGTCGCCGAGGGCTCGCTGCTGCAGATGATGGTGCCCGTGGGGATCGCCCTGGGCGGCGGGGTGTTTTTCGGGGAACATTTCTCGGCGCAGGAAATGACCGGCGCGGCCCTGATTCTCGGCGGCACGGCCTTCACGGCGGTGCGCACCGCGACGACGGCCAACGCCGAGGCGGAATAACTCGGGGCTTGCGGCCGCCCGGGCCGCCGCGCTTCCTTGGTTTCTCCGTGAAAAAACTCATCCTCTGGGACATCGACGGCACCCTGATCAAGTCGCACGGCGCGGGCGTGCGCGCCATGGAGCGGGCGCTGACCAAGCGCTTCGGCGTGACCTGCGACCTCGGCCAGATCGACTGGGCCGGACGCACGGACACCTGGATCACCGGCGAGGTTTTCCGGCATACCGGCCTGCCGGACACACCGCAGAATTCCCACGACTACCTGGAGGCCTATCTCGAGCTGCTGCCCGGGGAACTGCGCGACGGCCCGCCGGGCCAGGTGCTGCCGGGCGTCCTCAAGCTGCTGGACACGTTCCAGCATCACCCGGAGGTCGCACAGGGCCTGCTGACCGGCAACCTGCGGCGCGGGGCGCAGCTCAAGCTCACGCATTTCAAGGTCTGGCATTACTTCGAGTTCGGGGCCTTCGCCGACGACAGCCCGCTGCGCAACGACCTCGGACCGCACGCGCTGCGCCGGGCGAAGGAGCGGCATGCCGTGGACTTCGAACCGGACCGCACCTTCATCATCGGCGACACGCCGCACGACATCGAATGCGGCAAGGTCATCGGCGCCCGCACCATCGCCGTCGCCACCGGCACGTTCACCGTGGCACAACTCTCCGCCCACCGGCCCACCGCGGTGTTCCCCGACTTCAGCGACACCGCCGCGTTCCTCCGCGTGATCGACGCGGCCTGAACCCTCAGCGCTGGCGCGCGTCGATCGCGCTGACGCGGCCGTCGCGGAACTCCACGCGGATTTTTTCGTCGGGATCGTAGCCGCCCGTGGACATCGCCAGGCCGCCGCCCATGGAGGAATGCCGCCCGCCGGTGCCGAGACCGATGCCCAGATTGAAACGCGGCGCGTCGTGGTGGTAAACCCAGATTTCCGTGTCCCCCGCCGCGGTCTGCCGCGTGAATTTCCGGGCCGGTTCGCCCAGGGCCAGCCCCACCATCTCCGTCGTGAAACCCACCTCCACCTGGCCGGCGCGTATCTTTTCCTGCACCGCGGCGGGATAGGTGTCGAACGCCCCGCGGTGGTCCGCGATGCGCGACTCGGGGGATGAGGCGCAGGCGGACAGCAGCGCGAGCATGACCAGGGCTAGGAGGGCGGAAAGGAGGCGCATGGTGGAAATTTGTTTGCGGCGGATGAAGGGGACCGGAATAACGACAGTCACCATCCCCCCGGGTTCACCCGCCACGCCGCAATATGAAGAATTTCACCATCGCCATCGGTTCGGACCACGCCGGCTTCGCCTACAAGGAAAAAATCAAGGCCCGGTTGCTGGCCGAGGGACATACCGTGCGGGATTTCGGCACGACCTCCGAAGCGCCCTGCGATTACCCCGATTTCATCCGGCCCGTGGCCCAGGCGGTCGCGCGCGGCGAATTCGACCGCGGCATCGTCCTCGGCGGCTCCGGCAACGGGGAGGCGATCGTCGCCAACCGGGTCAAGGGTATCCGCTGCGGCTTGTGCTGGAATGAGCAGGTCGCCATCTGGAACCGCTCCCACAACGACGGCAATTGCCTGTCGATCGGACAGAGAACTGTCAGCGAAGAGGAGGCCTTGAAGATCGTCCAAGTGTGGCTTTCGACCCCGTTTGAAGGCGGACGGCATCTGGCTAGAATTCAGAAAATTGATCAGTCCTAGACTGTTAGAGCTATTAGAGATGACTTAAAATATTGTTTTGACATGTGATCATATGTCATCAAAATGTCTGCCATGGGTACAAGACACCGCGGCACAATTGAAGAGATCAATGCGCTCAACGCGTTCATCAAGCTCGCCCGCGCGGCCGAGACGGTGTCCGTCCGGATCCATGCCGTTCTGCCGGAAAGCCTGACCGTCACCCAATTCGGCGTGCTGGAGGCGCTTCATCACATCGGACCCCTTTGCCAGAGCGAGCTCGCCGACAAATTACTCAAGAGCGGCGGCAATCTCACCCTCGTCGTCGACAACCTGGAGAAAGCCGGCTATGTCCTGCGGGAACGCGATCCGGCCGACCGCCGGTTTGTCGTGGTGCGGCTGACCGAGAAAGGTCAGTCATTCATCACCGTCCTGTTCCCCAAGGTTGTCGCCAATGTCACCCGGGAAATGAGCGTGCTATCGTCCACTGAACTCGCCGACTTCGGCCGACTCTGCAAGAAGATCGGAGTGAAGGCCTGAGATTCTTATTCCCTATATTTCGATATCAAAGATTAACTTTATGAAAACCCAGACCGCCGGCCTCCATCACATCACCGCAATCTCCTCCGACATCAAGAGGAACATGCACTTCTACACGAAGGTGCTTGGGCTTCGCTTTGTGAAGCAATCGGTCAATCAGGACGACCCGGGAACCTATCATCTCTACTACGGAGACTATGCGGGCTCCCCAGGCACGATCATGACGTTTTTCCCTTGGGCGGGAGTGCCCCGCGGCCGGCCGGGGTCGGGCCAGGCCTACGCGACCGGCTTTTCCATCCCCGCCGGAGCCCTGACTTTCTGGCAGGAACGCCTCGCCAGCCTGAATATCCCGACCCTCGCCGTTGAAAAGCGGTTCAATGACGAGGTGCTGCCATTCTTCGACCCGGACGGACTTCGCTTGGAACTGGTCGCGACCAGTGAATCCGATGCCCGCCCGCCTGCGCCCTCCACCGAGGTTCCGGCGGAACACGCGATCCGCGGCTTTCATGGCACGACCCTCGGCCTGACCGACGGCAAGCTGACGGCGCTCGTCCTCACCGAAACAATGGGCTGCCGGCTGGCCGCCCAATCGGGCCACCGCACCCGTTACACCGCGGGTCCGGGCGGACCCGGCACGTATGTCGACCTGCTGACCGATCCAACCCTGCCGCGCGGACTCAACGGCGCGGGCACGGTCCACCATGTCGCCTTCCGCGTGCCGGACGATGCCAGCCAGGTCGCGGCGCGGGCCGTCCTGCTCAGGAGCGGCCTGTCGGTCAGCCCGGTGATCGACCGGGCCTACTTCAAATCCATCTACTATCGCGAACCGGGTGGCGTGCTCTTCGAGATCGCCACCGACCAGCCGGGCTTCGCCATCGACGAACCGGTCGATTCCCTCGGCACCAAGCTCTCGCTGCCGCCGCACCTGGAACCGCAACGCGCGGAAATCGAGGCCGCGCTCCCCGGACTCGGCTGAATTCCCCGTGCCGGCAACGGCCTGCATTCCTTCCATGACCACCCTCTCCTACCACCATCGTTTCGAACCCGGCTCCGATCCCGCCGCGCCGCCGCTGCTGCTGCTGCACGGCACCGGCGGCGACGAAAACGACCTCATCCCGCTCGGCCGGAAACTCTCGCCCGGCTCCGCCCTGCTCAGCCCGCGGGGCGACGTGCTCGAGCACGGCCAGCCGCGTTTCTTCCGGCGCTTTGCCGAGGGCGTGTTCGATCTGGCCGACGTCGAGGCGCGGACCCGGGCCCTGGCCGCATTCGTCGCGGCGGCGGCGGCGAAATACGGCTTCGACCCCGCCCGGCTCACCGCCCTGGGCTTTTCCAACGGCGCCAACATCGCCGCATCGCTGCTGCTGCTCCGCCCGGAATCGCTCGCCCGCGCCGTGCTGCTGCGGCCCATGGTCGTGCTCGAGCCGGCCACCTTGCCCGATCTCACGGGCAAGTCCGTGCTCATCTCCTCCGGCAACGCGGACCCCATCGTGCCCCACGACCATCCGGTCCGCCTGGCGAAGATGCTGCGCACGGCCGGGGCCCGCGTCACCCTGCACGTGCATCCCGCCGGCCACGGCCTTACCCCGGATGACTTCGCCGCCGCCCGGAAATTCCTGACCTGATCCGCAAACCGGACCCGCCAAGCGTGGGCCAGCGAGCTTGTCCGTTCGACAGGGCTCTGGACCCCGAGCAAGTCGAGGGGCTCGCGCCCTTTGGGGCACCCGCCAGCAGGCTGCCAGCAACAATGCGGACTGTGCCTGGCCGGCACGTTTCCCGGCAAGTTTAGCCTCGATGCCCACCGCCCAAACGGCACTTTCGGGCCAAATGAAATACCCCTCTACCCCAACCCTCTTCCAGCACCGGGATCTCCGGCCGCCGGACCTGGGCTCGGCCGACAGTCTCCTGCTGACCTACGCCTGGATGCAGCTCGCCCGCATCACGGACAACCGCATCCTCGATCTCTTCCGCCAGGGCCTCATCCAGGGGACAGTGACCGGCGGCCAGGGCAACGAAGGCCTCATCGTGCCCCTCACGCTCCTCGCCGACAAGGCCGTGGACGTGATCTCGTTCTCCCACCGCGGGCTGGGCGGCCATCTCATCTGGAGCGGCCACCTCGGCGACCACCTCGCCCAGTATTTCGCCAGCAGCGGCAGCCCGACCAAGGCCCGCGAGGGCAACATCCACCACGGGGACCCGGCGAACCGCAGCCTGCCCATGATCTCGCACCTCGGGACCATGCTCTCAAACGTCCTCGGCAGCACCGACTCGCAGCGCCGCCTCGGCCGCCCCGCCGTCGGCTTCGCCTTTTTTGGCGACGGCGCCTCCAGCACCGGCGACATCCACGAATCGCTGAACCTCGCCGCGCTGCTCTCGCTGCCGGTGGTCTTTGTCATCGAGAACAACCAGTACGCCTACTCGACGCCCGTCAGCGAACAATACGCCTCGCCGAACCTCTTCGAGCGCGCCAAGGGCTACGGCCTGGAGGGCTTCGCGCTGGATTGCAGCGATCCGGCCCGGGTGCTCACGGTCCTCGGCGCCGCCATCGAGCGCACCCGCCGGACCTCCCGCCCGCTGCTGATCGAGGCGCACACCTTCCGCCTGCGCGGCCACGCGGCCTACGACACCTGCGACTACATGCAGCCCGGCGAGGCCGACGCCATCCTCGCCCGCGACCCACTGCCGAAATTCCGCGCCCGGCTCGCGGCGGACGGCCACGCCGCGCGGCTCGACGCCATCGATGCCGCGGTGCACGGCTTCGTCGAGGCCACCATCAGGAGCGCCCTGGTCCTGCCGCCGCCGGACCCGGCCGGCATGGAGGCCGAGGTCTTCGCCCCGCCGGCCCCGCCGCTGCCCTGGCTGCCGGTGCCCGCCGCACCGGCCGCCCTGACCATGGCCCAGGCGCTCAACCTAGGGCTGCGCAAGATCCTCACCGAGCGCCCCGAGGCGGTCGTGCTCGGCCAGGACATCGGCACCTACGGCGGCGCCTTCAAGGTCACCGAGGGCCTGCTCGCGGAGTTCGGCCGGCCCCGCGTCTTCAACACGCCGCTCTGCGAGTCCGCCTGCACCGGCTACGCGCTCGGCCTGGCCGTCAACGGCCACCGCGCGATCGAGGAGTTCCAGTTTGCCGATTTCGCCACCGACGCCCTGACCCAGATCGGGCTCAACGCCGCGACCTACCATTTCCGCGCCGGGCAGAAATGCCCCGTCGTCTTCCGCCTGCCGTGCGGCGGCGGCCTCACCTTCGGCTCGTTCCATTCGCAGGAACTCGAGTCCGCCTTCCTCAGCTTTCCCGGGCTGAAGGCGCTGTATCCGAGCAACCCGCAGGACGCGTTCAACGCGCTGCTGGCGGCCTACGAGGACGACAACCCCGTCCTCCTGTTCGAGCACAAGGCCCTGTATCGCCTGGGCAGGCAGCCGGTCAAATGGGACCCGGACTACCGCGCCGTCTGGTCCCCCGCGCAGCTCCGGACCGGCGGTGACGCGACCATCGTGGCCTATGGCGAAATGGTGCTGCTGGCCGGCGAGGCCTGCGCCTACCTGGAGGCCGAATACGAGAAAACCTTCGACCTCTTCGACCTCCGCGCCCTCGCGCCGCTCCGGCTGGACGCGATCAAGGCCTCGCTCGCGCGCACCGGCCGGCTCGTCGTCATCCACGAGGGCCGCCGCACCCACGGCTTCGGCGCCGAGCTCGTCGCCCGGCTGACCGAGGAGCACTTCGCCGCGCTCAAGGCCGCGCCGCTGCGCATCGCGTCGCTGGACATCCCCGTGCCGTTCGCCCCCGGGCTCGAGGCCGTCTACCGGCCCGACAAGGTCAAGATCGTGGACGCCATCGTCACCTGGCTGGGATGAGCGAAAGCTCGATTTTAGATTTGGGATTTCCGATTTTGCTCGCAAGCTGCCCGGCATCCGCAACGTGGCCCCAACGAAAACCAAGCATCGGCAAGCGAAAATCCCCCCCGCCCGCTGGGCCGCCATCCGGTTGTTCGCGATGGATGTCGACGGGGTCCTGACCGACGGCACGGTCACGATCGCCGGCGACGGCACGGAGACCAAGCGGTTCTCGATCCTCGACGGCCTGGGCCTCGTGCGGCTGCTCAAGGCCGGCGTGGCCGTCGCCTGGATCTCCGGCCGCCCGTCGCCCGCCACGACCGTGCGCGCCACCGAGCTCCGCGTGCCCCACGTCATCCAGGGCCGCATCGACAAGCTCGCCGCCCTGCAGGAACTCGCCGGCCGGCTCGGGCTCGCGGCCGCGCAGGTCTGCTACATGGGCGACGACGACATCGACGCCCCGGCCATCGGCTGGGCCGGCATCGGCGCGGCCCCGGCGGCCGCCATGCCCGCCGCCCTCGCCGCCGCCGGCTGCATCCCGGCCCGCGGCGCCGGCCTGGGCGCCGTGCGCGAAGTCTGCGAACATATCCTGGCCCACCGGGGTCAATGAACCGCCCCCATGCCCTCGCTCAAGACCCTCCTGCTGATCATTGTCCCGGCCGCCACCGCCCTGGCCGCGACCACCAGTATTTCCACCGACCAGCCCATCGTCAATTTCAGCACCTCCACTTTCACCGCCGACGGCCACCGGGAGTGGCTGCTCCGCGCCTCGCAGGCCCTGCCGACCGCGGACCAGATCAGGGTCACGGAGCTGACCCTCTCGATCTTTCCGGGCAACGCCGACGGGGAAAAGGTCGAGACCATGATCCTCAGCCCCAGCGCCATCGTGCTGCCCGAGGCTGGCATCGTCACCGGCGCGAGCACCATCCGCGTGATCAACGACGACTTCGAGGCCACCGGCCTGGACTGGCGTTACAACCACAAGGAACGGCGCATCACCATCGCCCGGAAGGTGCACGTGGTCTTCCAATACGAACTCAAGGAATTTCTCAAATGAACCTGACCCGCCCCGCCCTGCTGCTGCTCGTCCTCGCCGCCCGGCCGGCCCCGGTCCCCGCCCAGGAACTCCAGCCCACCGTCATCGACAGCGAGCAGATGGACATGCGCAGCACGGACACGCAGACGACCTTTCTGTTTTCCCGCAGCGTGATCGTGACGGGCACCAACCTGCGCCTCACCTGCGACCGGCTCGAGGTCATCACCACCCGCAAGGGCGACCCGGCCGCCACCATCGGCAAGCTCGGCCACTTCAAGTCGCTCATCGCCGAGGGCGACGTGCACATCGTCCAGTCCGACCGCGAGGCCGCCTGCGGCCGCGCCGAGGTGCTGCCCGACGACGACAAGATCATCCTGACCGACCACCCCGTGGTGAAGGACCTGGGCAACGGCGCCACCGCCACCGGCCCGAAGATGGTGCTCTACCGCGGCGAGCGCCGCGCCGTCATCGAGGGCGGCGAGGCCGCCCCGTCCCGCATCGTGCTGCCCGCCATCAAGGACCTCGGCTTCAACCCGGAGCCGAAGCCCGCGGCCCCGCCGGCCGAGGCGCCGAAAAAACCCTGAGCATGGCAAGCAACCCCGAGATCCGCACCGAGGGCCTGGTCAAGGTCTACGGCCACAACCCGGTCGTCAACGGCGTCAACATCCACGTCCAGGCCGGCGAGATCGTCGGCCTGCTCGGGCCCAACGGCGCCGGCAAGACCACTACGTTCTACATGGTCGTCGGGCTCGTGCCCGCCACCTCCGGCCGGGTGTTCATCAACGGCCAGGACGCCACCCACCTGCGCATGCACCGCCGCGCCCGGCTGGGCGTCGGCTACCTGCCGCAGGAGGCGTCGATCTTCCGCAAGCTGACCGTCGCGGAGAACATCCTCGCCATCGTCGAGACGCTGCCTATCCGCTCCGCCGATCGCCCCGCCCTCGTCGCCCACCACCTGGCCGAGCTCAGCCTCGGCCACCTCGCCGGCCAGAAGGCCTACACGCTCTCCGGCGGCGAACGCCGCCGCCTCGAGATCGCCCGCGCCCTCGTCACCCGGCCGCGCTTCCTCCTCATGGACGAGCCGTTCGCGGGCGTCGATCCCATCTCCGTGGCCGAGGTGCAGAAGATCATCCTCGAGCTGAAAAAGCGCGGCATCGGCGTCCTCATCACCGACCACAACGTCCGCGAGACCCTGCGCATCGTCGACCGCGGCTACATCATCCACAAGGGCAAGGTCATGACCGAGGGCTCCGGCGACTTCCTGATCAACGACACCCAGGCGCGCGAAATCTACCTCGGCAAGGACTTCAATCTCTAGTAGCGAGCAGCGGGTGGCGGCTGGCGAGTAGAAGCTTGTTGCCGCCGGATTCTTCCCCTACTCAATACCCGCTACCCACTCCTCGCTACTTCGAGCCGCCCCCATGCCCACCAAAGCCATCCACGGCATCACCGTCGCGCACTTCTACGAGACCTACCGCGACAAGCTGCAGCTCGAGCTCGTCACCGGCGGCGACGGCCTGCACCGCCTCATCCGCGAGGGCTCCATCAACCGCCCGTCGCTCGCCCTCACGGGCTTCTTCAAATATTTCGCCAACAAGCGCATTCAGGTCTTCGGCGCCGCCGAGATGACCTACCTCAAGACCCTGCACCAGCGCCAGCAGATCGTCATCTTCCAGGAGATGGTCAAGCGCGGCATCCCCGGCATCGTGCTCACGCGCAACTACGTCGCCACGCACCCGATGCTCGCCGTCTCCGAGGAGATGAAGCTCCCCATCTTCCGCACGCCGATGATCACGATGAACTTCGTGAACGCCGCCACGCTGTGCATCGACAACGAGTTCGCCGCCTCCGCCACCGAGCACGCCACCACCCTCGACATCAAGGGCATCGGCGTGATGATCCGCGGCGACAGCGGCATCGGCAAGTCCGAGTGCGCCCTCGCCCTCATCGAGCGCGGCCACTCCCTCGTCGCCGACGACCTCACCTGCATCAAGCTCCTCGACGAGCGCGAGCTCTCCGCCAGCTCCCGCCCGCTCAACCGCGGCTACATGGAGTGCCGCGGCATCGGCATCATCAACATCGCCGACATGTTCGGCGTGAAGAGCATCCGCCTCGAAAAACGCATCGACCTCGTCGTCTCCCTCCGCGAGTGGTCCCCCGACGTCATCGAGGAGCGCACCGGCCTGGAGGAGAACTACTACAACATCCTCGGCGTGAAGCTGCCGCACATCGAGTTCTACGTCCGGCCCGGCCGCGACATCGCGCGCCTCGTCGAGGTCGCCGCCCTCGTGCAGGCGCTCAAGACCATGGGCCACGACCCCGCCAAGACCTTCAACGACCGGCTCATCGCACACATGGCCGAGCAGAACGCGCCCAAGGTCACCAGCCACAAGGTCACGGCCGCCCTGCCGCCGGTCGAGTTCCCCGTCAAGGACGAGGAGGACGAGATGGAGGATCCCCTCTGATCTTCCCGGCGCTCCGCCCGCGCCCTCCTGACCGCCCGCCGCCACCCGCCCATGCCCCCACCCCGCTCCGACCTCCGCCGGGCCGACCAGCTCCGCCCGCTCACCCTCGAAGCAAACATCGCACCCTACGCCTCCGGCTCTGTCCTGATCGGCTTTGGCGCCACCCGCGTCATCTGCGCCGCCACCATCGAGGCCAAGGTCCCCTCCTGGATGAAGCAGCAGGGCGTCAAGGGCGGCTGGCTCACCGCCGAGTACTCGATGCTGCCCTACAGCACGCTCGAGCGGAAACCGCGCGACATCACCAAGGGCCGGATCGACGGCCGCACCGTCGAGATCCAGCGCCTCATCGGCCGCTCGCTCCGCGCCGTGCTCGACCTGGCGAAGCTCGGCGAGCACACGCTCTGGATCGACTGCGACGTCCTCCAGGCCGACGGCGGCACGCGCACCGCCGCCATCACCGGCGCCTACCTCGCCGCCCGCCTCGCCATCCAGCGGCTCCTCGACGCGAAAAAGATCGCCGAGAATCCGCTGACCGACTCCGTCGCGGCCGTCAGCGTCGGCCTCTACCAGGGCGGGGTGCTGCTCGACCTGAACTACCTCGAGGACAGGGACGCCGAGGTCGACGCCAACGTCGTCATGACCGGCCGCGGCCAGTTCGTCGAGGTGCAGAGCAGCGGCGAGGAAGCCACCTTCTCCCATGAGCAGCTGGATCAGCTCCTCGGCCTGGCCAGGCAGGGCCTGGCGGAACTGGCGGCGCAGCAGGCCGCGTTCCTCGCCCGGTCCCTGACGTAGGGCCGGTCCCTCACGGTCCCGCCGTCCTGTTTTATTTTGGGAGGGGCAGGCTTCGCGCCCTTGGTACATCTTCGGAATGGATGGACGCAGCCAAAGGACTGGAGCTGCGGCGACCCCGCCGCAGTTCCCCATGCGGGCTGCCTACCGCGGCTTGCTCGGCCAAATCGGCATTTTGCAGACACTCCTTAGTGTGGTGTCCCGTAAGTAACCTACATAAGTAATGAGGCGTCTTGCGAGCATGATCACCGGACGACCCAAGAAGTTTGAGACCACGTTGAGCGCGACCGAACGCGAGGCACTCCAGCAGATCGCCCAGTCGCGTTCGATGCCGCACGGGGTGGTGCGACGCACCCAGATGATCCTGCTCTCGGCCGACGGCGAGTCCAACTCGGCCATCGCCCGGCGCTTCGGCGTCTCCGTTCCGACGGTGGCGCACTGGCGCAGGCGGTATCAAGCTCACGGACAAGCCGGACTCTACGGCGAGCAACGGCCGGGCCGGCCGCGGACCCATGACGATGAACGTGTTGCTGGCCTACTCAACAAGGTGCTGCAATCGCGGCCCAAGCACGCGACCCACTGGACGGTCCGGCACGTCGCGACAGAGACGGGCGTCCCCAAGAGCAGCGTCCATCGGTTTTTCCAGTTGTTCGGATTACAGCCGCATCGGAGCAAATCCTTCAAGCTCTCGAACGATCCGTTCTTCGTGGATAAAGTACGCGATATCGTAGGGCTCTACCTCAACCCGCCGGACAAGGCGCTGGTCCTCTGCGTCGATGAAAAGAGCCAGATTCAAGCCTTGGAACGCACTCAACCGGTCTTGCCGATGGGCCTGGGTTACCTCGAAGGTGTCACGCATGACTACGTGCGCCACGGCACGACCACGCTGTTTGCCGCCCTCGACGTGCAAAGCGGCAAAGTCATCACCCAATGCAAGGCCCGGCACCGCCATCAGGAGTTCCTCGCCTTCCTCCGGCACCTTGATGAAAGCGTTCCGGCTGCGCTCGACCTGCATCTCATCATCGATAACTACGCCACCCACAAGCACCCCAAGGTTCGAGCCTGGCTCGCCGCCCGGCCGCGTTACCACGTCCACTACACCCCGACTTATTCCTCGTGGCTCAATCAGGTGGAACGCTGGTTCGGTCTCATTACCCAGCGCTCCATTCGCCGCGGCTCCTTTCGCAACGTCAAGGAACTCGTCCAGCGGATCGACGCCTACGTCAAAAATCACAACCGCCACGCCGGTCCCTTCCAGTGGATCGCCACCGCCGATTCCATCTTCAGCAAGATCGAGCGACTTTCGATAGTTATCTCTGGGACACAACATTAGGTCGTGTTTGCAAAATGCCATTGCGGGAGATCCTTGGGAAAACGTGAATGGCCCAACACACCCCGCCCTGCCGGGCACCCCTCTCCAGAGGGGATTTTTTTGCTGGCCGGGTTTGGGTCCCCTCTCGAGAGGGGTGGCGCGCCGCGACGGGGTGTGTTGGCTTTTGCAAACACGCCTTCGTGCACCGCATCAGGGTTGAAGGGTCGGACAAGGCTGTGCCCTGCCCGACTCCGCAATCCCGCCGTTGACCGCGGCGGCCTTCCCCCGCTATCCTCCCTCGCCCCGGCGGACATGATGCCCGCCGGGCTTCTCCAACCAACCACGAGGTGCCCCATGGAAAGAATGCGTCAATTCATCGGCTGGGCGGAAGCCCACCCCAAGGTCTGGCTCGACTGCGTGCGGATCTATCTCGGTCTCGGCCTGTTCATCCGCGGCCTGTTCATCATCACCAACACGCGGGCGGAGTTCATCACCGCCCTGCTCCAGCGGTTGGAATATCCCTGGCTCGTCACCGTCGGCCTGCTGCACTACATCGCCCTGGCCCACCTCGTCGGCGGCCTGATGCTCACCGTCGGCCTGCTCACCCGCATCGCCGCCTGGGTGCAGATCCCGATCCTGGCGGGGGCGCTGTTCGTCCACCGGCACGAGGGGCTCATGACCTCCGGCCAGTCGCTCGAGCTCTCCGCCCTCGTGTTCTTCCTGCTGGTGATCTTCGCCGTCGCCGGCACCGGGCCGCTGTCGGTGGACAACGGCATGCCCAAGCTGAGGCCGGCGGAAGCGGCCTAAGACAAATCCCGCCTCCGCCACACCCCGCCCTGCGGGCACCCGTCTCCAGAGCGGAGCTACGGCACCAATATTCTGACTCCCCTCTGGAGAGGGGTGGCGCGACCTGTCGGCCGTAGGCTTGGCGAAGGCTGAAGCGCCAGGGTGGGTTGTGGCCCCCCCGCCCTACTGCACGCCCGGCCCGAGGTTCGTCTCCAAAAAGGCCACCATGGCCTTGTAGATTTCCGTCCGCTGCTGCTGGTTGCCGAAGCTGTGACCGAGGTTGGAGAGGAAAAGGGTCTCGGGCTTGTGGCCGGCCTTGGTCAGGGCCGCGATCATCCGCTTGGCCTGGTCCGGTGGCACCCGCTGGTCCTCCTTACCCTGGATGATCAGCACCGGTGCCGTGATCTTTTCGGCGAAGTTCACCGGCGACACCGCCTGCAGCCGGGACAGGTCCTTTTCCGGGTCGCCGATCTGCTCGCGCCAGTAGCGCCGGGCCGCCTTGTCCTGCGCGGCGTCGCTGTTCTCGTAGATGGCCGGCCAGTCGGTCACGCCGGCCATCGAGATGCCACACCGGTAAAGGTCGGGGTTGCGCCCGAGGCCGAAAAGCGTCGAATAGCCGCCGTAGCTCGCGCCCATGATGGCGATGTGCCGGGGATCGGCCACGCCCGCGGCGATGGCCCAGCGGGTGGCGTCCTCGATGTCATCCTGGATCTTCCCGCCGATCTCCTTCTTCGCCTCGAGGTAGAGGTCCTCCCCGTAGCCGGTCGAGCCCCGGTAATTCATCTGGAGCACCGCATAGCCGCGGTTGGCCAGCAGTTGCACCAGGGGATCAAAACCCCAGATGTCACGCACCCACGGACCGCCGTGCACGTACACGACCAGCGGCAGCCCCTTGGGCGGGTGCCCGACCGGCACCGTCAGGTAGCCGTGGATCACCAGGCCGTCGCGCGCGGCGTATTTCACGCTGAGCATCGGGGCCATCTGCGCGGGCTTGATCCAGCTCATGCGCGGCGCGAGCGACTTGAGGGAGTGCTTCTGCAGGTCGAGCAGCATGTAGATCCCGGGATCCTGGTCCGAGAAGCAATACCACAGCAGCCGCTGCCCGTCGTCCGAGGCGTTGACGAACAGGTTCACCGTGTTGGGCAGGCCGTGGTCCAGCGCCGCCTGGTAGGTGGCGTAGTCCTTGTCGAACCATTTGACCCGGTTGGACTCGGTGTAATAGCGGATGCCGACCAGCGCCTGCTTCTTGATGGAAAAGATCGTGCCCGCCATTGCGATGTTGTCGACGACACCTCCCGGCCGGTTTGGCAGGATGTCGTATTCCGGGTCGGACAGCAGCGGGGCGCCGATCTCGCCCGTGGCGGGATCCAGCGGGAACACGGTCCAGCGTTTTTCCGCGGTCAGGCCGCTGACCAGCGGACGGCCTTGGGCGGCGTCGAAACCCACCGCGCGCAGCTGGCCGCCCCGGTTTTTCAGGGGCAATATCGTTTTCCACGCCGCATCGGCGCTCTCCCGGTAGATCACGCCGGACTGGGCGCCGTGCGACAGGATCCCCAGCCGCACCGCCCCGTTGAAATCCGTCATCCAATGCGCCACCTCCCCGGGATTCTTCTCCTTCACCACCGCCACGCCGTTCATGGTGTCGACCTTGAGGATGTCCGGCCGGTTCACGCGGCCCACGCCGCCCTCGTGCCGGTCCAGCATCAGGACGGTGTGGTCGCTGTCGTTGAAATGGTGGATGACCTCGTGGTACGTCGACTTGTCGCCGTGGAGGTTGATCTTGTTGTCCTCGTAGCCGCTGATCGGCATGGCGGCGCCGCCGTCCCAGTCCACCGCCAGCACGCCGTACCAGGCGTCCCACACCGTGGTGTTGATCAGGAGCCGGTTGTCCCCGATCCAGGTGAAATCGCCGACACCCTTCGGCGCGTCGTTCAGCAGGAGGGCCTCGCCCAGGTCCAGCCGGGAGAGCTTATTCGTGTCGAGGTCGGCGATGTGCAATGAGCTGCGGCCGGAGTATTCGCGCACGAAGGCGAGTTTCTTGCCGTCGGGTGACAGCAGGGCCCGGCCGGTCGAGGGCTCGCGGGCGAAATCCTCGATGGGCAGACGCTCGACGGCCGAGCCGGCGGTCAGGGTGAATACAAACAGGCCGGTCACCAGACAACGGGGTAATTGCATAGGTCGGTGCCGAGGCTGGACCCGCGGCGGCCGGGGCGCAAAGAATTTCCCGCCACGCCTCGCGCCATGAAATCTTACCGTCAGACCGCAACTCCTTGTCGGAATGGAGTCGACCGGGGATGATGCCGGCCGATATGGGGTCGGGGTTGGATCCTGGAGCCGCCGCGACCCCGCTGCGGTCCGCGCGATTACCCGGCGAGGTCGCCGTGTCTCCAGGTTTTTACCGGAGAATCGCAGCGTAAAGCTGCTCCTGCAGTCGGTCACCATGGCCGCGGCTACAGCATATTAACGGATCCATGCAGATGATTTCCCGCGAATGACGCGAATTCACACGGATTGCAGAGGAGAATCAGGAGAAAGCGGGATTGCTTGGTCAAACCCACCACCGAGTGGACTGGGATTTCCGGGAATTCTATTCGCGTTTATCCGCATGATTAGCGGGCAACTGAATTTTTCCGGAGTAAAGATCCCCGGAGCAAGCTCCGGGGCATTTGATCAAGACAGCTCGAAATCCAACTGCCCCTTGTGCAACTGACGATACTCACTCTTCCCGCCCTGCCCCTGCACGTACGCGGCGATCACCTTC
>Ga0265314_10000348_pt1 | contig 64175 bp, 63 predicted proteins | sample 4126metaG_FD_203106 | JGI IMG/M metagenome (GOLD analysis project Ga0265314, IMG submission 203106) | Rhizosphere microbial communities from Carex aquatilis grown in University of Washington, Seatle, WA, United States - 4-1-26 metaG | ecosystem: Host-associated > Plants > Roots > Rhizosphere >...
GACGCTCAGAGGGAGCGGCGGAGTCCGGACATACCTTATGTGCCTCGAGCACGAATAGAAGCCTGTCCGCAACGCCGCAAAAAATACCTGTGGACAGGTGCGCCTGTTTTCATAGAAGGATGACAGGGCAGATTTATATTGCGAATTAATGGGACACCACACTAGGGACACTCTGATTACGACTTAATCAGGGGTTCTCTCGGCACCGCTCCGGCTAGGCATGGCCCAATTGCGCACGGCGGTGGAGAGTGAGGAGCGTTTCCCTAAAGCGCAGGTTCGAACTGCCGATGTACATCACGTCAGCCAGAAAACGGCGGGCACGCGATTTCGCGGCCTGACAATGTGAGCCGCAGAGTGGTGGAAGCCTATGGATAAGATCCGAGCGCTCATTGTGGACGACTCCTCGGTGATGCGAAAAATAGTCGAACGCTCGCTGCGTCAGGCGGGCATTGACCTGGATAAAGCGGTGGAAGCCTCGAACGGGGCGGAAGCGCTGCTGGCGTTGCAGAGCAACGTGGTTGATCTCATCCTGTGCGATATCAATATGCCGGTCATGGACGGGCTGGAATTTGTCCGGCAGATTGCCACGGTGGAGAGCGCCAAAGGGGTACCTATCGTGATGATCACCACCGAAGGCAGCGAATCGCACGTGGTGCAGGCGCTTTCGGCGGGCGCTCGCGGATACATCCGCAAGCCCTTCACTCCCGATCAGGTGAAAGAGCACGTGTTGCCCTTGCTGGGAAAGAAATCATGAGTACGGATACCGCGTTTGCCAAGCGCTCCCGCGAAGAGAATTGGCTCCCCATTCTTGAACTTGCGACGCGGGAAGTTTTCGAGATCATGCTGGCTTGTAAGGTGAAGCCGGTGGCGCAATCCGAGGGCAAACCGAACGCGGGTTTCACGGCCATGGTCGGTTTGGCCGGGGCGCTGTGCGGGGTGGTGACGGTTTGCTGCGATGCCAAGACTGCCGGCCTGATTGCCAAGGGCATGTTGGGAGAAATTGCCGAAGGCGAAGAACAGGTGGGGGACGCGCTCGGAGAACTCTGCAACATGATCGCGGGAAACTTCGAAAGTGGATCGGCCCAGATGAAGTCAGCTTCGCAGGCCGCCTTTGACCGCATCGCCGGCATCCTTCGGCAGCGCGATTATCGCTTGCAGATCGAGGGTCACACTGATAACACCCCCATTCACAACCTGCAATTTCCCTCGAACTGGGAACTTTCCACCTCGCGGGCAACCGAAATTGTGCGGCTCCTCATTGTCCGGGAAGGGTTCGCTCCCGATCGTCTGAGCGCGGCCGGATACGCCGAGTATCATCCGGTCGCATCTAATCGAACCACTGAGGGCCGCGGCATGAATCGGCGCGTCGATATCGTCGTCCTCGGGCACACCCTGACGGAGGCGCCGCCACCAATGGCCGTCCTCAAGCCCGCGGTCGTGCGAGCTGCAGGCGATGGTCTACAGCAATAATTCCATCCAGATTGCGCGTTCGACTGGAATCGCAGAATAGGGCGCAATTTCCACGAACCCCATCCTGCGATAAAGGGCGACCGCATCCTTCATTGCCGATGCGATCGTATCCAGACGCATGCGCTCATAGCCGATGGCGCGCGCCTCGGCGATTACGCGTTCAACCAGCATGCGGCCGAGACCGAAGCCGCGATCGCCGGGCCGCACGTAGAGCCGCTTCATTTCGCAGATGCCGGCTTCGAGTTTGCGCAACGCCACGCATCCGGCGGCGTGGTCCCGGTAATGGGCCAGCAGCAGTCTCCCGCTCGGCGGACCGTAGGCGCCCGGAAGGTTTCTTAGTTCCTCCTCGAAACTCTGGAAGCAGAGGCTGAAACCGAGTGATTGGGCATACTCGAGGAAGAGACTGCGAGTTTGCTCGAGGTGTTCGGGGAGCGTGGCCTCAATCAAGTCGATCTGGCGCGGGTCGTCCTGAACACGACCGTCTGGAACAAGATTGTCCGGAAGAATATTGCGTTTGTCGTCAGCGGAGGTCCTCACGGGATAACTTTAATCCTTAATCCTCGTATCCTGATGATTGGGCAGATTCTACCCCCCGAGCAGGCGATTGCGCACGGCGCAGCGGACGATTAAGATTCCTGCACTCCCATGTCTGAAGTAATTTCAACCGAGCCTAAGACTACGCCTCCCGTTTCCACCCCAGCTTCCGAACCGTCCGTCGAAGTATTTGCCGTTTATGGGGTTGAGCCCGAGATCCAGGCGTATGCCATGGCCAAGTATTCGCGCTCCTCCCTCTCGATGAAGGAGTCGCTGAAGGAAATTACACTGCAGAAGGCGGAGAAGTTTCTCAACACGTTCTACTTCCAGTACGGACACCGCTCGATCGCCGATCTTGCTCACATCGCGCTCGCCATCGAGAGGCTCTCCATTCTCGCTGCCATTGTTGTGGCCGACGAGCAGCGCTGGGATGGCCAGGAGCGCTCCACTCGCTACCAGGACTTCAGAAAGAGCGGCTACTTCACGCCCAAGTTTCAGAATGACGCTATCGAGAATCACGTTGCCGCGGACGTTTCGTCCAGCACAACGCTCTATCGCGAAACCATCGAGTGCTTGTTCACGACCTATGAAAAAGTTTCGCAGCGGACGTTCGAATATCTCGCCAGCATCACGCCCCGACCGGCGGAAATGAAGCCAGATGCCTACGAGCGTACCCTGCGTGCCCGCGCCTTCGACATCGCGCGCTATCTGTTGCCGCTTGCCACCAACACTTCACTGGGGGAGATCGTCAACGCCCGCACGCTGGAGAACCAGATCGCGCATATGCTCTCGCAACCACATAAAGAAGTCCGCGATCTGGGAGCGCGGCTGAAGCAGGCCGCCGTTTCTCCAGCCTACAATGCGAACGAAGAGTCGCTGCGCGCCCTGGTGGCCGAGATTCGCGCCGTGTCGCCGGAAATCGCCGAGCGCGCCGAACGCGAACTCCTGCGGGATGTGCGGGTCGCGCCCACGCTGGTTAAGTATGCCGATCCGAATCTCTACGAAATTGAAACGCGCCGCGAACTGCAACAGGTCGCCGCCGAACTGATGCGTGGCGCCGCCATCGAACCCGCGCCGCTGGTTGAGTTGGTAGATGAGGAACCGTTCGAGATTGAACTCGCTACCACTCTCGTTTACGAACACTGTCATTACTCTTATCGCCAGCTTCGGCAAGCGATTGAAGCGGCTGGCGAGACGCGCCGCCGCGAAATCGTCGACCTCGGCTTGCGCCATCGTGGTCCCCACGACGAACTGCTGCGTCCATTTTCGGCGGGCCAGCAGTTTCGGTTCGACATCCTCATGGATATCGGCGGCTTCCGCGACATGCACCGCCATCGCCGCTGCGTCCAGATCATGCAGGATTTCACGACGCTCCATGGTTTCGACACGCCGCCCGAAGTCGAAGCTGCGGGCGTGCGCTCCGATTACGAAGCGGCGATGAAGGGCGCCGAAGCTGCGGTGAGGAAGCTTTCCGCGAACGTTGGTGAAGAGGCTGCGCAGAACGCGCAGTATGCGATTCCGTTCGCTTTCCGCAAGCGCACGCTGTTCAAGATGGACTTTGCCGAGGCCGTGTACATTTCGGAGTTGCGCACCACGCCCACCGGACACGCGTCCTATCGCAACGTGGCCTATGCCATGTACGAAGCCGTCGCTGCGAAATATCCGGCGCTGGCAAAATATTTTCGTGTGCACGATGTGCGCGAGCCGGTGGACTTGTTGAAACGGTGAACCGGAATCACGAAAGCCACAAGAGAACGGAAGAAAGCCGGTTGGAACGGACTACCGCAATCCAGACCCTTCGAGCTTAGGGCTGGCATTGCCCATGTCGAGGACGACTTTCCACCGTCCATCGCTCTGCTTCTTCCAAACAGTCGTGTACTTGCCATTCTCGACCGTAGGCTTGCCATCTTTGCCCTTCGAACGAAACTCGTAGACGCCGTAGGAGTATGCAAGATCGCCCGACGACGCCACATCCACATGCATGGCGGTCCACGTCAGGCGATTGTTCTTGTCGTTCAGGAAGTCCATCGTCTTGCGAATATTCTCCTTCCCTTGCAACAGCGGTGCACCGGCGGGAAGTTCCACTGCATCATCCGCGTAAAACGACAGATAGCCCTCCGCGCCCTTTTCTTCCGCCGCAGTCATCATCGCCACTTCGAGCGCCCTGATCTTGCCCACCTCGGCGCTGGTCTCAGCCGCGCCAGGAGCAGCCTGCGCGGGTAGCGAAGCCTTAATCGACAACACAAGCACTACAGCAACGATCAGCACCACGACCGGTTTTATTTTCATGGCGAATCCTCGTCGTCTAATGAACCGCCTTGCATTTTACATCCAAACACACTTACCTCCTTCTAACCTGACGAAGTTCGGACGCCCCGGTGTATCGTTGAAGGTGCATCGGCAAAATTGACTCCGATGAATCCCGGCCTCTAAAATCAGCTCACCCATGCCCAACTACGAATACCTGTGTACGAAGTGCGGACATCGCTTTGAACAAATCCGTAAGTTCTCCGATAAGCAGCTGCGCAAGTGCCCCGAGTGCGGAGGCCTTATCGAACAAGTGATCTCGGCTCCAGCCGTGCGCTTCAAAGGCTCGGGCTGGTATGTGAACGACTACGCGAAGAAGGGGGCCAGTTCCGCGTCGTCGTCCTCTTCCTCAGAGGGCGACAGCAGTTCTGCAGAGCTTAAGGAAGCGAAGGACTCCAAAGACACGAAGGGCTCGAAGGAGACCAAGAAAGACGACAAGCCCAAGTCCGACAGTTCGCACAAGAAGCACAAGAAAGACTGAATAATCGGGCGACCGGGTTATTGGGAGATCAAACACCGCACAGATTTTGCGACCACCCAATTTCCGGATTATGTGCCACTGCCCTTCCGCTCGGGCAGGCCCACAACCAGGGTTCGGCGGCGCGGCAGTTCGTCATCGGAGATTTCGGCGAGGTACTGCAGGCTAAGGTCCAGCCGCTCGCATTCCTGACAGGCCGCTTGGTTGAAAAAGTAGACGATGTCTCCGCCAAAGCGATCCTTGGCTCGGCGGCGTTCATCGAGGTCGAATGGGCTTACCGAATACACTTTGATCTCGGGATGTTCGCGCAGGATAGCGCTTAGCTCGCGTTGAAATCCGAGCGCTCCTTGCCGCACTTGCGCCATGGTGAAGGAAACAACGCGATAAGACATAGGCTGAAGTCGGGGGCCGCCGGGGTTGCCCCGGGTTGCAGAGGAAGAATAGCAGCCTTTGCCAGTGGGCAGGTCGTCCATAGTCGTTCGCGAACGGCGAACGACCAACGACGGTTCTCCCGCTGAATCCTTCAAGCTCGCCCGACATCTAAACAAATTGAATTAGTCGTTACAACGACTAAATAGGAGCGAACATCATGATTACTATTCGGCCGAGCCAGGAGCGAGGCGGCGGCGATTACGGCTGGCTTAAGACCCGGCACACTTTCAGTTTCAACGACTATCATGATCCCAAGTGGATGGGTTTCCGTTCGCTGCGCGTGATCAACGAAGATTGGGTCGCGCCCAACGGAGGTTTTCCAACGCATCCCCATCGCGACATGGAGATCATCACATATGTCCTGTCCGGCAAGCTCGAGCATAAGGACAGCCTGGGCACGGGTTCGGTGATTCTACCGGGCGATGGGCAGCGCATGACCGCTGGGCGTGGCATCCGGCACAGCGAGGCGAATCCGTCCGCGACCGAAGCCGTGCACCTGCTGCAGATATGGATTCTTCCCGACAGGCCGGGGCATGAACCCGGCTACGAGCAGAAGAGTTTCCCGGAAGCCGAGAAGCGCAGCAAGTTTCGCCTGATCGCCTCGAATGACGGCGCCGACGGTTCGGTAAAGATCAATCAGGATGCGAAGCTGTTCGTCACTCTGCTTGCACCCGGAGAAGAAGTCACGCATTCGCTCGGCACCAAGCGTCACGCGTGGCTCCAGGTCGCTAAGGGCGAGGTCGAACTGAACGGCCAGAAGCTGCATCAGGGGGACGGCGCAGCCATCAGCGAAGAAAAAAAGCTGACGATCAAAGCAACGGAAGACGCGGAAGTCTTGCTATTCGACCTGGCGTAAGAGCAAGGTTTCAAGGTTGCAGGGTTTCAAAGTTTCAAGGTGCCTGGACAATGTCACCGTTGTCGGCACGCCCAGCGGCCCGACGCTCTGAAACCTTGAAACCTTGAAACCTCAGTTCCTGATTCCTGCCGCGGCCATCATTCTCCCGGTCACGCCTTTCTCGGCGCGGAAGCTGAACAGCAGATCCGGATGGCACGCCGTGCACGGTGCTGCCGTGTCAATATTCTTTGCCAGCACGCCCGCATCCAGGAGTTGCCTGCGGTTCGCTTCGACCAGATCGAGAAAAAGTTTCACCGGCAATTCGCTGTGTCCCGGGGCGCGCGCCGTCAGGAAGAGCAACGGATATTTATCCCGCACCGGGTCCGACTCCTTCACCTCGCGGAACAAGCTGTTGGCGTATGCGAACTGAGTTTCAAATTTGGTGCGCACTTCTTCGCCCACTTCGTAACAGCATCCCCGCACGCCCGGCCCAATCGCGGCCACCAGGTTTCGCGGATCGCTTTTGAAGTATTTCCGCATTTCGCCGACGCCTTTCTCGGCAATACGCTTGACCGTGCCGCGCCAGCCGGCATGAAAAACGCCAATGGCGTGTCGTTTGCGATCCGCCAGAATGATGGGAAGACAATCGGCAGTCTGCACGGCCAGGAGCACCTCCGGCGTATCAGTGACGAGCCCGTCTCCAGCCAGAGGATGTTCCGTCATGCGGTCGACTTGATGGATTAAATCGGAATGAATCTGCCGCAGCGAAACCAGCGGCCAGCTTCGGCGTCCATTTGCAACACCCAGTTCCTTGAGGAAAAGCTCGCGATTGCGCTCGACGGCCGCGCGCGAGTCATGCTTCGTGAACCCTAGATTCAGCGCGCTTCCGCCATAGGCGCGTGAGACTCCGCCATGGCGCGTCGAGAAGGCATGTACGAGCCAAGCCAGTTTACTCAGCTTCTCGGAACGCAAAAGTTGATTCATTGATCCATTGAACCATTTAGTTATTGAGTCATTGAGAATCGGCTCGGGCACTTCAATGATTCAATGCCTCAATGATTCAATGACCCAATGACCTACTTCTTCTTTACGATTTCCGCGTCAATCTGGATCTTGACGTTATCTCCAATCATCGCTTCGCCGGTCTTGAGAAGATTGTTGTACAGCAAATTGAAATCCTTGCGGTTGATGGCCGTGGTCGCGGAAATTCCACGGCGCGGATTACCCCACGGATCGGTTAATTCCGGCGTGGGTCCATCCACGTCGAGGGTGACTTCGTGGGTGGTTCCGTGGATGGTCAGATCGCCGCTTACCTGCAGTTTCCCGCCGCTGCTTATGATTTTCTTGGACTTGAATTCGATGGTCGGATACTTTTCAACGTCAAAGAAATTCGGGCTCTTAAGATCTTTATCGCGCGCCTCGACCCGCGTATCGACGGAGCTGACGTCGATGCTGGCCGATACCTGCGACTGGGTAATGTCTTTGTCGTCGAAAACGACGGTTCCCGTCACCTTCGTAAAATTTCCGGTGACATTCGAGATCCCGAGGTGACGGACGGTAAACTGCGCGGTTGAGTGCGCCGGGTCGATGTTCCAAGTTGAGGTCTGCGCGAGCGCCGATAGGCTTGCGAGAAGGGCGATCGCGGAAACGATAGCAATCCGCTGAGCTGTTTTCATCATGACGATTCCATATCCTTTGCGTAAGTTTTCTGGACCAAGCTTGCGAACGCTTCCAGAATCAGAATAGGGTTACGGATGTGGCCTGATTCGACAAAGATGCAAAAAAAACGGGACGCCGACGCGGGCGGCGCGACGCGCATCGAACCCTGCCAACCAACTCTGCCAACCGGCTGCTGCAAGCCAGTTTCTAGTGCTCGACGTCGAAATAAATCCTGGTAGTAGCGCGATATTGCAAAACCTTGGCTCCGTCCAGTTGCAGGTCGAACGAATCCACGTGCGCCCACTTGATGCCGCGAACGGTTTTCGCGGCTTCCTGTACGGCCGCTTCCGCCGCCTTGGCAAAACTCTCTTTCGAAGTCCCGATCACCTCAATGATTTTCTGGGTCATTGCACTCTCCTTGCTGCTCGACGAAATTGTACGCGATTTGAGCTGCGTGCGGCAGGCTAGCGCCGGCGCGTGAGAAGTGCACAGTACGGGACGGGATCCGAAACAGCTAGAAAGGCCACGCAAAAAGTTCGCGTGGCCCGTGCGAGTTTCGCGCGCTTCGAGTTAGCTACTTGCTGCCGGCGATGCTGGCGACTGCCGGTTCGGCGACACGCTCCTGCTCGACTGGATTGATCTTCACTGTGGCCAAGATTTTCTCCAGCTTGGCGAAGACTTCGTCGCGATTGACGTGCTCAATCCCGCCTTCAGTGGCGAATCCTTCCGTACCCAGGCCTAAGACGTATTCGTAGCAGGCTCCATTTTCGTAGCTGTGGTAATACTGCGTTTCGGCCTGCTTCACGGCGCTGGCGGAAAAGCTCGAAGTCATCTCCATGTGGGCGGAGCCGATTTTGACTTTCTCGGCGTCGACGGGCTCGCCGTCGGCATTGCGCGTGTCGACGAAGGCAAAGTGCGCGCACTCCTGCTCGGAGACGCTGCGATTAACGTTCACGTTGAAGAAGGCGGATTCGAAGTCGGTGCCAGGATACGCGCCGCCGGGCAGTGCGACGGTTGCTACCGCGACTCCGCCGGGTTCGACGAAGTTCATCGGCACATCACCGATGGCGGCCAGTTGGGGCTGCGCTTTGTCGCCCGAGGTCAGCGCGAACTTGCGCGGATAGAGGAACGAAACACCGGAGTTAGCGTCGTTGTATGTGACATTCGCGGGGCGCTTCCTGGGCGTCTTCTTTGCGGGTGTGGGTGGAACTGCGGCGCTTACGAGTGTGGCCGCAGGAGTGGGCATCACTGAAGTTGATGGGCTGGAAACGCCGGACAGCGCCGGTTTTGGAGATTGCTTCGAGCACGCGGTCATCGCGAGGAACAGCCCGAGAATCGCGGCGCCTGTGATAGTTGCCATTGCCAGTTTCTGCTGGCGCGGGCAGGACGAGAATGTCGTCCCGGAGATTGAGTTGTTGTTTGTTGCCTGTTTCGTGGTCTGGTGGTCACCGGATTTCCAAATGGTTGTCATCTTGTCACCTCCCTGCGGCTGGCGCAGTCGGAAGTGATAGGGCAGGAGATCGGCCAACTGCACGGCTGTTGATGCCACGCGACTTATGGGCGAAGGCTGAGCGTGTTTGTGTGCGCTGCCATACACGCCGTGTGGCGGGCACCACGCCGCACGTGGGCCACCGGCGCTCCCGCTAAAATGTGTGCGTGAGTCAAGTCTTGCCCGGATTACCTCTTGATCATCGCGCAAGTTATCGCGGACGCCTGGCGCCCTCGCCGACAGGGCTGTTGCACATTGGTCATGCGCGGACTTTCTGGATCGCGGCGCAACGGGCGATTGAGAATCACGGGACTTTGATTCTGCGGAATGAGGATTTGGATCCGCAGCGTTCGCGGGCGGAATTTGCTCGCGCCATGATGGAAGATTTGCGCTGGCTGGGAATTGGTTGGAGTGAGGGGCCAGATTGGGGCGGCCCGTATGGCCCTTACTCGCAGAGTGAGCGCCGGGCGCACTATCTGGAAGCTTGGCGGCGGCTGCGGGAGGGCGGGTTCTTGTATCCGTGCGTTTGTTCGCGGAAGGATCTAGCACAGGCGGCGAGCGCTCCGAATGATGCGGACGATGAGCCTTTGTATCCGGGAACCTGTCGTGAGCGGAAAGATGTTGCCGAGTTCGCGGACCCTCGGGGCGTGAACTGGCGGTTCCGCGTTCCGGATGGCGAGACGATTGAGTTTGCGGATCTGAATCTGGGCCAGCAGCGCTACGTCGCAGGTCGTGACTTCGGCGATTTTCTCGTCTGGCGGCGCGACGATGTCCCCGCCTATCAACTCGCGGTCGTGGTCGACGACGCGGCAATGCGAATCAGCGAAGTCGTGCGAGGCGCGGATTTACTAAAGTCGACAGCGCGGCAACTGCTGTTGATGCGGGCGCTTGGGTATGCCGCTCGTGATTATGCCGTTCCGGATTATTTTCATTGTGAACTAGTGCGCGACTCCGCTGGAGTGCGGCTGGCGAAACGGCACGACGCGCTGAGCATACGGCATCTGCGTGAGAGTGGGATGTCGGCGGAGAAGGTTCTGGAGATGGCCGGTCGGTAATAAGGGACCGGTACTTTCGTTTGCCCTACGAGTTACGAGCGCTGCATCAGACGGCCGTTAGCGGGGTTAGCATAGGTTAGTTAGCACCGCAAGAAGTCGTTCAACACGGGCGAGCAGGAGAGGCCTATGCAGCGAATGTTCTTGAGGATTCTGGCTATCGCATTGTTGACGAGCCCGGTCGCCTACGGCCAGTCGCTGGGCGACGTTGCCCGCGAGAACCGGGAGCAGAAGGCCGAAGACCAATCTGCCGCGTCGCCAAAGGTCATCACAAACAAGGACCTTCCAAAGGATCCCGACGCGAACCAGCAACCGCCGCAATCCCAACCGGCAGCAGACGCAGGCGCCAGCAATCAGGCCGCTGACCGTCGTCTGGCTGATCGTCGTCTGGCTGATCGTCGTCTAGCTGATCGTCGCGAGGCCTATCGCGCGCAACAACGCATGGCCGAGCGACGTGCGGCTGAGCAGTGGAAGAGGCAGATACTAGCGCAAAAAGAAAAGGTGGCGGCTCTGCAAGCGCGGGTTGATGAGATCAATGCGTCGATTCGTGCGTCCTACGGCACCGTACAGTATGACCAACCGTACAACCTTTCTCAGGCGCGCCAAATGCGCCGGGTTGCGCAGGTCCAGCAACAGCTCGATCAGCAGAAGATGAGGCTCGATCAGATGCAGGAAGCTGCCCGACGCGCCGGCATGCACAGCGCGGTCTACGATCCGTAGAAGCTGGTAGGTCTCAGTTGTCGGCTCCATCACAGATTCCAAGATGGACAGTGCGCGTTGAGGGATAGGCCCGTCTGTGGGGTTCCCATGCGTACGGGGCGCACAACACGCCGGAGACGCGGCAAGCTGCGTGTGTGTCACAGTCCGCTTGGAGGCCTCATTTTTCACTCAAACTGGGCCATTTTGGGGCTCTTTGGCTACAAACCCCCGTTTTATGCCGATCTTCAAGGGGGTGCCTTACTGGGAACCGCATAAAATCTGCATAAAATGCTATTTTTCCACAGCACAGTGCGTTACCATGCGCAAGGATACAAGTAAATTTGTAAGTTTCTGAAGGAGGAATTCATGGCTTCTGGTTTGACCAAGACTCAACTCACACGCCAACTGGCCGAGAAGCTCGGCACCAACAACAAGACGGCCGCGGCTTTTCTGGAGCACCTGGCAGACACGGCGGTTAAAGAGACGAAGAAGAACGGTGTATTCGTTATCCCCGGCCTTGGCCGCCTGGTGAAGGCGCATCGCAAGGCCCGCCTGGGACGCAATCCGCAGACCGGCGAACCCATTCAGATTAAGGCGAAGACGGTAGTAAAGTTCCGCGTGGCGAAGGCCGCGAAGGACGCAATCGCACCGAAGAAAGCGTAGTGTGGCGCGGGCGCCCTCGCCCGCGAAAACTTAGAAACGAGAAAAGGCCGGCTTGCGAGCTGGCCTTTTTCTGTTTCTGTCGAAAACTACATTTCCAACTTCACCAACTCTGTTTGCACTCTTCTTGCTGCGACCGTCAACTTCCCTACGCTCACCGGCAAGTTAAACCGTCGCGGCCCGGCACTCCCCGGATTGAAATAGAGGACGCCGTTTTTCTCTTCAATCTTTGGCTGATGGCTGTGGCCATAGACGACCACGTGAAATCCGGCGGCTTCCGGCTTCAGGTCGAGTCGAGCGAGATCGTGCAGCATATAAATGGAGACACCGCCGATTTCGACGACTTCGATTTGAGGGAGAGTGCGTGCCCAAGCCTCGGTGTCGACGTTGCCGCGGACCGCGGTTACCGGCGCGGTTTGCTCCAGCGCCTGGAGAATTCCGGGAGCGCCGATATCGCCTGCGTGAAGGATGCGGTCGGATCCGCGCAAGGCTGCAACCGCCTCTGGCCGCAGCAGGCCGTGCGTGTCGGAGATTATTCCGAGGGTGATTGGCTTCTCAAGCAATCGGTGCCTCGATCTGATTTCATGCGCTCTACGGGACGGCCGAGGCGGCCGTCGCTACGTGGTTCTTGCCATTCGTCACAAATCTGGTGTCGAGCGGTCACAGACTTCCCATACAAGGCTAAGGCTATACTGCCGAAGGGATGCCCGAGATTCCAAACTTGGCGGATGCGCTGCGGCGCTATTGGGGATACCACCAGTTTCGCCCCAAGCAGGAGAATGTAATCCGTAGCCTACTGGCCGCGCACGATACTTGCGTGGTGATGCCGACTGGAGGCGGGAAGTCGCTGTGCTACCAGCTTCCGGCGGTGATTTCGGGGAAGACGGCGGTGGTGGTTTCTCCGCTGATCGCGCTCATGCAGGACCAAGCGGCGCAACTGGCGCAGATGGGAATTCCGGCGGCGGCGATCAACAGTTTTCAGAGTTCGGCGGAACGGCGGCAGGTGATGGAGAAAGCAGCGCGCGGGGAATATCGGCTGCTTTATCTTTCGCCGGAGCGGCTGGCCGCGGAGAATACTTTCGACTGGCTGGGCAGAGTGCCGGTCGGTTTCTTTGCGGTGGATGAGGCACATTGCATCTCAGAGTGGGGGCACGAGTTTCGACCGGAGTACCGGCAGCTTAGCCGGTTGCGTACGAGCTTTCCGAACCTTCCGATTGCGGCGTTCACGGCCAGTGCGACGCGGCAGGTGCGGCACGACATTCTGAAGCAGTTGCAGATGCGCGATCCCGATCTTTATATTGCCAGCTTCCATCGCAAGAATTTGAGCTACGTGGTACACGAGTGCGAAGCGCGCACGCAGATGGAGTTGCTCAGCCGGGCTCTGCGGCACTATGCAGGAGAGAGCGTGATTGTGTACTCGCCCACGATTCGCCGGGTGGAAGAGACGGTCGAATATCTGGAGGAGAGCGGGATTGCGGCGATTCCTTATCACGCGAAGATGGAATCGCCCCTGCGCCGGCAGAATCAGGAACGATGGATGTCGGACGAAGTGCGGGTGCTGGTGGGAACGATCGCGTTTGGGCTGGGCATCAACAAGCCCGCGGTACGGGCCGTGATTCACCTGTCGCTGCCGAAGTCGATTGAACAGTATTACCAGGAGGCAGGCCGCGCGGGGCGGGACGGGCGTGCGGCGGATTGCGTGCTGCTCTGGCAGAAGCGCGATCACGTTCTGCTGGAGTACTTCATCGGAAAGATTTCGGACGACGCGGAACGCGAGCGGTCATTCGAACGGAAACGGGTAATCAGCCGGTTCGCGGATTCTCACGGCTGCCGCCACCGGCAGATCTGTCTGCACTTCGGAGAGACTCCGCAATGGGAGAGCTGCGGGAACTGCGACAATTGCGGTGCCAAACCAGAGTGGCTGCGCAAAGAGATCGTGCCTGTGGCCCTGCCTGAAGTCGCGGCGCGAAAGACTTCCTTTCCGGCTGCATCACCGTCTTTCTACACTCCGATGCTGCATTCCGAAAAACCGCGAGTACGGGATGCGGCGCCGGAGGAGGCCGATCCGGCGCTGGCGGAGTATCTGCGCGAATGGCGGCGAAGTATGGCGCGGGAGAACAAAGTGCCCGCGTACATAATTCTGCACGACACTACGCTGGAGGAGCTCTGCCGCCGCCGTCCGGTGAATTTAGCGGAGTTGATGCAGGTACCGGGGATTGGCGAGCGCAAGGCAGACGTATACGGCGCGGAAATTCTGCAAGTTCTGCGGAACTATGGCGCTGGAGCGCGCGCCACAGCGAAGGTGGCCAGGGAGCCGGCTCCGGCGGAGCAAACGCTTCGTCTCTTGAACGAAGGGCGCAGCTTCGAAGAGATTGCCCGCATTCGAGCGCGCCAGATTTCGACCATCGTTTGCACGGTGGCGAGCTTGATTGAGACGGGGCAGGTGAAATTGGATCCGAAGTGGATTTCTCCCGACGCGCAGCCGCTGATCGAGGCGGCTTGTCTGAAGCAGGGAGTTGAGCGGCTGAAAGACATTAAAGAAGCGGTGCCGCCTTATGTCAGCTTTGAGGACATACGGCTGGTGGTGGCGCAAATGCGAGCGGAGAATCGGGTGCGGGTGAAGACGGCGTAGGGGTGCATCTGCCTGTGTGGTGGCGGGGCCTCGTCCCACGCCGAACGGGGCAGAGCCCCGTCACCACACAAGCCTCTCTACACACGGGGATGTCTACACGCCTTTGGCGGCGGGGTCCCAGATCAGTTTGTGGATTTGCAGGCTGAGCCGCGCGGGAACGTCGTCGGCGAGGATCCATTCGGCGAGTTGTTGCGGATTGAGTTGACAGTGCGTTGTGTCCCGAGCGCCCGATGCAGTCTTTTCAAACGCAGGGGAAAACAAAATGGCGTGAACGCGCTCGGCGAGATTGTGATGCAGGACGAAGTCGCGGGCGAATTCGTAGTCGGAGCGGTCGCTCAAAACGAATTTGAGTTCATCGTGAGGCTGGAGCTTTTCTAGATTTTCGAGTGCAAAGGTGTTCGGTGCGCCGGAGTGCGGACATTTCACGTCGACGATCTTGATGACTTGTTTCGGGACTCGCGCCAGGGGGCGTTCGCCGCTGGTCTCGAGTAACACCTGATAGTCAGCGTCCAGGAGTTGTTCCATCAGCGGGATGACTTCACGCTCCTGCAGCATGGGTTCGCCGCCGGTGATCTCTACCAATCCTCCGCCGGGGCTCAGACGTGCGATTTCGCTGAGAACTTCCTGCAGCGTCATCTTGCTCCCACCGTAGAAACTGAATTCGCTGTCACACCACGAGCAGCGCAGGTTGCATCCGGTCAGACGCACGAAGACGCAGGGCAGGCCGGCGTACGTCGATTCGCCTTGGAGCGATTTGTAGATTTCGGTTACTTGAGGCATTGAATCATTGATGCATTTAGTCATTGAATCATTGAAATTCAAAGGCGCCCGGACTTTCAATGACCCAATGATTCAATCACTCAATGTCTCAATGATTTTCACTCGCTATAGCGCGCCGTCGTGGTATCCGTCTCAAACACCGTGACGTCTTTCACCCGGACTCGGCCGTTGGTCACGTCCTTGAGACGGGCGTTGGTTTCGTCATAAAAATATTTGGATAAGTTCTCGGCGGAGGGGTTGAGGACGGTGAAGGGCTCGATGTCGTTGATCATCTGGTGGTCGAGACGGTCAATGGCGTGCTTCATGACTTCTTTCAGATCTTTGAAATCGAGGAGCAGGCCAGCCTTGTCGAGCTCGGCGCCGGCGAGGGTCACGCGAATCTTGTAATTGTGGCCGTGCGGATTCTCGCACTTGCCCTTGTAGTTGCGCAGGTAGTGCCCTGCGGCGAATGTGTCTTCGACGGTGACTTCGTACATGAAATCTACTTAGCCTCGGCTCTGTTTTATTGTACCTTTTGAGAGCATTGGAGGCACGGCAGCGCGAGCTTCGGGCAAACTGCAGATCCCCCTCGCTCCGCTCGGGATGACAATCCAAGGAATGGGATGCAAGTCATGAAAGGGACGCACACTGACATCACGATTCGAGAAGCCGCGCCGAGCGAGTCGGCGATCATTCTTCATCACCGGCGGTCGATGTTTCGCGACATGGGCGAAGGCGCAGTCGAGGAACTCGATCGCATGGTGGAAGTTGCACGTCCGTGGCTGGAACGGGCCGTGGCCGATTGGTCGTACCACCATTGGCTGGCGCTTGACGCCTCCGGCCACGTTGCTGGCGGCGGAGGGGTGCTGCTGTGTCCGTGGCCGGCGAGTCCCAAAGACCCATGCACCGAGCGGGCGGTGATCCTGAATGTGTACACGGAGCCGGAGTTTCGGAAGCGAGGAATTGCGCGGCAAATCATGCAGACCATTCTGGGCTGGCTCAAGGAGCGAGGATTGCGCGCGGTTAATTTGCACGCCAGCGCCGAGGGTCGGCCATTGTATAAAAAGCTGGGATTTGAGGCGACCAATGAGATGCGGCTGAAGTTTGACCGATTGTAGCGACTCTGGAGTTGCTGTGGCCGCGGCAACTGCCGAGCTCTGCTCGGCTTGGACGGCTGAGGGCGGCCGTCCCTACACAAACAAACTGTCAAGCAAACCAAGGGCCAACTCCTGATAATCTGCTAACGTTCGGGCTGCTGCTCCGTCTATTTCTGTGCAAGGTTGAGGTTCGACCACTTGTAGGGGATAGAGACAGAACATGCCGGCCGATTCTTACGCAGTTGCATTTCCGGTTGGCGAGATTTCCCGTCCGAGGCGGGCGGCACTGGACGGCGATAGCAGCAAGCAGAACCCCATGAGGGGCTCCTTGGCAGCGCAGGGCAACCGCATTGACGACACGAGTCTGATTCGGGAGGCGCAGCAGGGCAACCGCGCGGCCTTCGAGGTCCTGGTGCGTCATTACGATCAGTCGGTGCTGCGGCTGGCGCTGCACCTCACCGGATCGGAGTCCGACGCCCAGGATGTCTATCAGGAGGCCTTCCTCAAGGCCTACAAGAATCTGGGCAGTTTCCGCTTTGAGTGTTCTTTCTACACCTGGATCTACCGCATCGTCACCAATCTCTGCCTCGATCATCTGCGGAAACGGAGCGTGCGCAAGGAGGAGGCTCCGGTCGCGGTGGACGCGTCCGGCGAAGAGTACAGCCGGTTGGAGCAGTTCGCCGACGCGCGCTCGGGAGCGAATCCGGAACGCGATCTGATGCGGAGGGAACTGGGGCGCAAGATCGGAGCGGCCCTGTCGGGACTGACGCCTCGCGAGCGCATGGTGTTCGAGTTGAAGCACTATCACGGGCTGAAATTGCGCACGGTGGGCGAGATGCTGAATACGACGGAAGAGACGGCGAAGAATACGTTATTTCGCGCGACGCAAAAACTGCGGGCCGCGCTGGCGGAGATGCGATGAGAGGGAGCCACGAGCCACGAGCCGCGAGCCGCGAGCACCCGGTTTGCTCGAAGCTCGAAGCACGTGGCTCGAAGCTACAGCGACGGCGAGGAATCAACCGCCTACGACTTCCCGCGAAGGGATACGAAGATGAAATGTGATTGGGTACGGCAAAACATTTTGTTCTACGTCTACAACGAGCTAGAGGATGATGCTCGCTACGAGGTAGAGCAGCATCTGGCGCGGTGTCCGGAATGCGCGACCGAGTTGAAGGCGGCGCGTAAGTTTCACGCCACGCTTTCGGAAATGCCGGTGGCGGAGCCGAGTCCGAACCTGTTGGCGGCATCGCGGATGCGGTTGCAGGAAGCGCTCGAAACGGCGCACCCGGGCGGTTTCTGGCAGCGGCTGATTCTGGAGCCCGTAGTGTGGCTGCGGCAGATTCGGATGGCACCGGCGCTGGCTGCGGCGATTTTCATTGTGGGATTTGGCGGCGGCATTGGCGCGACTTACAACTTTCTTTCCGCGCGCGGTGGTGGTGGCGTGGTGACGGGCTCGCTGGAATCGGGCGGCGGCAATCCGTCACAGCCGCTGGAGGCTTCAGCGATTACGGGCATCCGTTCGGTGACGCAGGAGCCGGGATCGAACCAGGTGAGCATCAAGTACGACACGGTTTTGACCCAGGAAGCGCAGGGCTCGCTGAACGACCAGCGCATCCAGCAGTTGCTGTTGTTTGCGGCGCGCAGCAATTACAACTCGGGCGTGCGGATGGACTCGGTTGATGTGCTGACACAGGCGCCCGACGATTCGCGAGTGCGGGAAGCGCTGATGTATGCCTTGCAGAACGATACCAATCCAGGTGTGCGGTTGAAGGCGCTGGATGGGCTGAGTGGTTTTGTGCGACAGGATGGGCGAGTAAGAGATGAAGTTTTGCGGGCGTTGATCGGCGACACGAATGCAGGCGTTCGTATGCAGGCCTTGCGGCTGGTAGAGCCGATGAAGACGGACAGCAATGTGCGATCGGTACTGACGCGGTTGGCGCAGACGGATGAGAACGTCTCGATTCGCTCGCAGGCGCGTGCGATGCTGGCGCAGATGCCGGAGATGGATTAGGAACGGTCGTTGGCGAAGTGGTCGTTGGTCGATAGTCGTTGGTCGTTGGCAAACACTTACGGTCCATGGCGAATCCCGAACGACTAACGACCAGCGACTAACGACTTATCAGTTGAGGAGGACATACATTGAAGCACGCTATAAAACTTGCCGGCGTTGCAGTATTGGTGGCTGCGCTGGCGTCTCTGGCCCTGTGCCAGGAGACTCGGGTGTATCGCGAAGGCGGCAACTGGGTCCAGGAAATGACGGGAGAGCTGGGTGCGGCGAAGAATCTGCGGGTGAAGCTGGACGCGGGATCGGTGCGGGTTCAGGGCGGATCGCAGGCGGGGATCACATACGTCATTCATCGCAGGGCATATACATCTTCGGAAGAGAAGGCCCGCCGCGAATTTGAGTCGTACCGGGTCAACACGTCGGTCAAGGGAGACACGGCGTGGATCGTGTCGGAGTCGGAGAATCGGCGGAATCGTAAGTGCTCGGATGATTTTGTCATCAATGTGCCGCGAAACCTGCAGTCCGCCAAGATTGATACTGGCGGCGGCAACGTAAATGTGACTGGGATTGCCGGACGTCTCGACCTCGAGAGTGGTGGTGGAAATATTCACCTGGATGATATCGGCGGCGAGGTGACGGCGGAAACCGGCGGGGGCGCGATTGAAGTCGGCAAGGTGGAAGGCAATGTGAGTCTGCAGACGGGCGGAGGAAACATCAAAGTTGCATCCGCCAAGGGTGAGATCAAGGCGGAAAGTGGAGGGGGAAGCGTAGTCGTTCTCTCCGGGCTGCAAGGCGCCGTGCTGCAGACGGGCGGGGGCAGTATTCGCGTGGACAAGTGCAGCGGGCCGGTGAAAGCCACGACCGGTGGCGGGAGCGTGGATCTGGGTGAGATCGGCGGGTCGGCGAAGATTGAAACCGGCGGGGGCAGCATTCGGCTGGCTTCCGCAAATGGACGGGTGCAGGCCCAGACCGGCGGAGGCAGCATTCAATTGGACGGAGCGACCTCGGTGGAGGCGGAAACTTCGGCCGGGGGAATCGTTGTCAAACTACTCTCATCGGCTGGCGGTCACACCAATTCCTCGCTTGAAACCGCAGCCGGCGATATCACGGTCTATCTTGCGAATGATCTGGCGATTTCTATTCGCGCGGAGATCGAAGCCGCCAACGGCCACACCATTCGCAGCGACTTTTCCGATATTCATGTGTCCAGCGAAGGCGGGCCGTGGGGACCGAAAACGGTGACTGCCGAAGGGCAACTCAACGGTGGCGGACCGGTGCTGAAGGTGCGCACAAATTCCGGGAATGTCAACTTCCGCCGCGTCAGCCGGTAGGGACGGTCGCTGGTCGTTAGTCGCTGGTCGTTCGGGATTCGCTGCGGATTGCGAGAGTTTGCTAACGGCTAACGAGCACGGACTCGCTTTGTTCAGCCGGTAGGGACGGTCGCTGGTCGTTAGTCGCTGGTCGTTCGGGATTCGCTGCGGATTGCGAGAGCTTGCTAACGGCTAACGACCACGGACTCGCTTTGTTCAGCCGGTAGGGACGGTCGTTGGTCGTTAGTCGCTGGTCGTTCGGGATTCGCTGCGGATTGCGAGAGTTTGCTACGACTAACGACCAAGGACCAACGACTAGGTGTTCGGGAGGGCTTATGATCCATCGCTTTCTGCTTTGCGTGTTTCTTTGTGCGCTGGTCGTTCCTCTGGTCGCCAGCGCGCAACCGGAACAACTTAACTACGATGGCACCGGCGAAAGCTGGAGTTGGGGTTACGGGTCAGATGAGGCTGGCGGGGGATCGTCGTATCTCGGAGTGGATATCGATGACGTTTCTCCGGAGCGGCTAGGAGAATTGAAGCTCAAGGAAGAGCATGGCGCCGAGGTCACGATGGTCGACCAGGACGCTCCTGCCGGAAAAGCCGGAGTGCACGAGCATGACGTCATCGTAAGCCTGAATGGCGCGGCGATAGAGAGTGCCGCTCAATTGCGCCGGATGATTAAAGAGACGCCGCCGGGCCGCGTGGTGAATCTGGGCATCAGCCGCGACGGCCAGCCACTGACGATCAAGGTGCAGCTTGCCGACCGGCACAAGTCGATGACCTGGGCACCGAAGAGCGGCGAATTCAAGTTCGAGATGCCGCAGATGCCCACGATGCCGGACTTCGACATGCCCGTCTCGGTGGTTGTCGTCCATTCGTCGTTACGCAGTGGGCTGATGGTTGAGAACATCACTCCGCAACTGGGAGATTTCTTTGGCGTCAAGGGCGGCAACGGCGTGCTGGTGCGCTCGGTGGAAAAAGGCAGTCGCGGGGAAAAGAGCGGATTCCACGCCGGGGACGTGGTGGTCAAGGTCAACGGCCAGCCGGTGCACGATACCTCTGATTTCAGTCATGCTCTACGGTCATCGCCGGGCGGCACGGCGGCCGTGACGGTGATGCGCGATAGGAAAGAGCAGAATCTGACGTTGACTCTTCCCGAGAAAAAGGATTCGGGCAAGCTGCTGGAAGACAGCTTTGAAATTCCCAATTTCACGGCCGAGACCGAGCAGGCAATTAACCGCGCTGGAGATGAGCTCGCCCGCATGGGTCCGGCCCTCATGGAGAAAGTGCAGCAGCAGGCATTGTGCTGGAAGGACATGGAGAAGAAGTTGCAGGACTCGCAGCGGATCATGCGGGAACAGGAGCAGAAGATGCAGGACCAGATGCGGGACCAGCAGCAAAAGCTGCGCCATGAGTTATCTGGAGATTGGACCGAGATCTGACGCCTCAGGGGTGGGACGGGCGCCAGGTTACGAAAGTCACCAGCGCTGCCATTTGAACCTTACCCTATCAAAGGGATGGCCAGATTCCAAAGGTGAAGTACCCACTGGTTACCTGTTGTGGTGACCGAAATAACGATAATCTGTTGCCGCAATGGCTTTCCGCGCCCTGTTGTTCTCAAAGAGCCCCGAGACCAGCGCTGCCATGACGGCGGCCTGCGAAAGTGCGGGGATTCGCGCGGAAGTTTGTTCGGACATCTTTACGGCCATCGAAAAAGGGAAGACACGGTTTTTTTCGTGCGTGATTGCGGATTGGGCTGACCAGCCCGAGGCGAGCTTCCTGCTGAAACGCGCTCGCGAATCCACGCCCAACCGAAACACAGTGGCCGTCGCCGTCGTCGATCACGAACCCACGGCGGCGGAAATGCGCGACAACCGGCTCGATTTTCTGGTCTATCGTCCAATCGCTGCCGAGGAAGCCGCTGCCGTGCTGGCGAAGGCTTGTGAACAAATGCAACCGAGCGCAGCCGATGCTGCGGAATCGGCTCGCGAAAACTACAACGCCAGCAGCGGAGGCTCGATTGCAACTCCTGGGAGCCCTGATGCACCGGAGCCTAGCCAGCAAGATGCGCCAGCCGATCCCCCGGAAGCGAATGCAGCGGAAGGCAGCGGCACAGGCGAAATTGCGACTTACGAAGACGAACACGAAGAAGAACCTCATCGGCGCAGCTATGCCATAGGGTTCCGCGGAGTTTGTGCCGCGGTGCTGATGCTTGCGGCGGCGTTTTGCCTGTGGCGATCGCACAGGGCCATCGAGTATCTGTCGCGGACGCCGGAGGGCGCATACCGTGTTTTGCGGGAATCGGTGGCGGCGCTCTTTTATGTGAACCAACCCGGGGCGCTGCCCGTCGGTGCCGCCGGGAACGACGCGCAACAGGATGCGTACTTCACCCGAAATCCCAGTTCTAGCGCGCAAGCACCGGCGCTGGGAGTGGTGGCAACCGAGTCCACGTTGGCGGAAGCGCACGTGACTTTACCCAAGGCGCCCGACTTTCCGCTGCCTGTGCCGGTGTATGTGCATCAAGAACCGCCGCCCATCCATGTGGAGCGAGCGGCGATTCCAGAGAGCATGAGAAACTCGCCGCCGATTGAGCGTCCGGTGGTAGTGGCGGCGAACCCGGCGCAGATGATGCCGGTCTCCGCGCCGCAGTCGCAGCCTTCGGGTCAGCAATTCAGCGAGCCGGTCGCGGTGAGCGAAGAAGCGGCGCGGGCGCTGTTGGTTCAGAGTGTCAATCCCGTTTATCCACCCGAAGCGCTGGCGCAGAAACTTCACGGGTCGGTGGTGCTACAGGCGGTGGTGGGGCGCGATGGCGGCATAGAAGACCTGAAACTCGTGCGCGGAAATTTTGTTCTGGGCCGGGCGGCGATTGCCGCGGTCAAGCAGTGGAAGTTCCAGCCCTACAGCCTCAACGGCCACGCTGCAGCAACTCAAACCACGATCACCATCAATTTCAGCTATCCGCCAGGGTAGCAACCGTGATGAGCCCACGGCGGAGGGACGGGCGTCTCGCCGTCCAGCCGGGCGGGGATGCCCGGCGCTCCACTACTCGTGATCATGTCCTTCCGGCGTGCCGGTTGGAGGGGCTGCCCCGCTGGATTGTTTCCAATAATCCTGGACCGCCGGCGGCAGCTTTTCGACGCGGGTGAGGAACGCCGTGAGCTTCCATATCTGAGGCTCGGAGAGCGTCTTGTCCCAGGCGGGCATGCCACTATAGCGGACGCCGGTGCGAATCACATAGAAGACATGCCATTCCTCATCATCGGGCGGGTGAAGGATGAGATTCGGAGCCGGGGGATAAAACGATTTCGCCAAGGTCGAGGGCTGGCGGTCGATACCGCCATGGCAAAGCGCGCAATTCATGGTGTAGATCTTCAGGCCCTCGATCAGATTCTCATCCGTGGGGGGCACGGGATTGTTGAGGCGGGGAGCGTGGCGCTCCACCGAATTGTCGAGGGCGCTCATGGCGAAGTGACGCTCCATGTCCGGCGGAGCGTGGTTGGCTCGGGTGGGCAAAAAACCGAGCAAGGCAAGACCAAGACCGCCAATCAGCAGAACCAGAATGGTGATGACAATCCCCAGAACGAAGTTGCGCATTTCAGATCCTCGGAGAATAGCCGAGCTGAGCCCGGCTTTGGACGGGGCAGAGCCCCGTCACCACACGGACGGTTTCATTCTACCTTCAACGGCGCGGCAACCGAGCCGACGCGTCCGCTAAGGCCGTCACGGACCACGAAGCGGACAGTGTATTCTCCGGGAGCAAGATCCAGAGCGCCGCGGTAGGCAAGACCCTGCTGACGAATTGAGGGCAATCTTTCCGGGGGCAGATGAACGTCGATTTTCTGCCCCATGGGATGATCGACCGGTTTGCCTTCGGGAGTTTTCGCCAGTGCCACGAAGTCCATCACCACGTGGTTATTGTCGGCGTCGTTGATCAGCGCCGCATCCGGCGCCAGGAGCATTTCATAATTCACATGCTTCTTGCCCGCCTCTTTGCCGGGTTCGATTTTGTCCCACTTCGCCACTAGCGCGAGCGATGTGAAATCCAAAGGCGACTGCAACGCCGACGAAATGTCGCTATTGCGGCTGTTCTCGGGATCGACGGTGGCATTGGTCACAAAGAAGCCGCTGCGCGTGCGCACTTCCGTGTGATCGCGCTTCACTTTCACCGCCAGCTTGCGCCAGCCCGACTTGGTCTTCGAGCGATCCAGATAATAGCCCAGCATGTAGTATTCGGCGGAATCGTCCACCGCATTGCGAAAGCCCTTTACCAGGTCGTTGGAGTTGTAGTAGGCGCGCCCACCGGTCATCGACGCAAAAGTCTGGAAACTCGACTGGGTATCCACTTGCCGCCAAGTCATGTTGCGCGCGTAGTTTTTTCCCGGATTGCGCACTGAGGCGCTGGGCGTAGTCACAACCTGCAGCCCCTTCACGTCCACCGGGTAGAGCGCAATTTCTGCGTCGTTCAACAGTTGCCAGGTATGTTCATACAGGGGCAGCACATCGCTCAGAGAATCGCGGCCAGCGGGCGCGAGCTGCATGGTGTTGTCGCTTACGCTGAAGGGAAATCCGCCGCTAGCCCAGATCAGCGACTTGCGGCCGGGGAATCCTGCCAATGCTTGTGCCACCTGTTGCATTCCCTCCAAGGTGTAGGTGATGGCGAGGCGCTGCTGGAACGATTGAAAATTCAGTTCCGAATCTTCCATCATGGTCTGGATTTTTTGGGCTTCGGTCTGCACGGCGCCGGGGTCGACACCCGCGCTGCCATCGGGGCTGGCGCTTCCGGTCACGGCTTCCACATCTTCCGGGCTGTCGACCAGTTGGACCGTGTCGCCTTTCACCTTATGCAGTGCCGCCACCAGGACGCGAGGGTCGGTGGTGAAGTCATGAATCACGTGAACGCCGCTGCGGGTAAGGGTGTAGAGGGCTGTGGGCTCGCGTTGATCCACTGATTGCGTTAGATACTTGAGCAAGTCCTGACGCGCATAGGCCTGATCCACGAAGCGCGTGTTGATAAAGTCGAGCACCATGAGCGTAACCCGCCGGCTGGACGGCCCACCGGCCAGGGCATTGCTGAACTCATTCGGCTTCATGGGACGCGACATGCGGTGCGGGTCGCTGGTGATTTCCTCGAAGGTGGCAATCTTCTGTTCGGCGCCGTTTTCCAGCACCGTGAAGTCTTCCTTCTTCAGTCCGGTGATGTGATTGCCAGACTTGTCGGTCACCAGCGTCGGGATCAGCACCAGTTCAGCGCGCGCGGTGAATTTGACTTCAGCGTTGTCCTCTTTGTCCTTGGCTTCTGCGAAGACAAAAATGGAACCGGCCAACGCGGCGATTATGGTGACGTAGCAGGAGAGCCTGCGGCCAGTCGTCATTCCCAAACTCCCTTCTGCTGCGCGAAAAGGATGCCGGGTAATTCACGGCGCGGATTGAGTTCTGAGACGAGAAGCACCGCTTGGTTGGCCAGTATATAACAGGGGCGCAACGCAACAGAACGCGCAGTAGGAGGGTGTGGAGTCAGTAACAGGAGGGTGCGCCATTTCTCGCGCGTGAAGGGTGGGGCATCCGTCGGAGTTGGATTCCGGGATACCCCACACCTGGATGGAGAGGCGGATCAATAACTAAGAATTACTTCCTCGGGCAGTGTTCCGCCGTAGCCGCATTGTGGGGTCAATCCAGAGGATAGATTGGTTACGGTCCAGTGCGGCTTGGCGATCTGGACAAACTTGTCGTTGTAGAGCCCCAGTTCATAGAAATTGATGGCGCCATTGGAGGGGTAATCGCCGCACTGGGCGATGTTATAGACCTCCAGTGCGCCGCCAAAGGCCCAATTGAAGGTCTGCCCAAAACTTGAGGTATCGAGCAACTCCGAGAAGTTTCCCGATGTCACATCATAGGTAACGATGTCCCACGAGCCGCAAGACTTTGTTCCCGCGGAACATGTGTCGAACATATAGCCCAGGATGAGATCTCCCGAATTGACTCGTTCCGGCGCGGCCTCAAAGACAGTGCCGCTCACGCAGCAATTCCAACTGGCGATGCCCCACGCTGAGGCGTAATCGGAGTTCCACCCCAAGACGGGCTGAATGATCGTCACAACATCCTTGTAGTCCTCCATGCCAGGGAAGAGGTACACGGTCTGGCCGTCGTTGGTGCTCGGCGCTGGGGGGACGTTCCAGTAGGCATACATATAGCCAAAGGAGGAAGTCGTGGTGGTGCTCGCATATTCAACCCAGGCATGGCCGATCGAGGGCGGGTTAACGGCGTGCTCATCCCCGGTTACCTTTTCTCCGTCGGCTTTGTAATGGGCAAAGGCGCACGCCTGGATTTTGTCGGAGCTTCCATTCGCGTGCAGGATGGCCTTTTCATCTCGCCGCACATCATCCCCCTTCGCCAAGTGCGTGACGCAGCTGGGCTCGAAGTAGCCGAAAGGCGTGATGACATAATTTGCCGGAACAGCCGCTGGGCGCTTCGCTCCAGCGGGAGTCAGGGCTTGGGCTGCGGTCAGACCAGCAACCAGCGTGGTGATGGCGATTGACTTAAGAACTCGTGAGTACGCTGAGATACGGGACATCGTCTTGCTCTCCTATGGGGACAGGGCTTTGGCATGCGTTGCTTGCCGAGGGGGGAATTCATCGAGCGAATTCCCCCGCCCATCCATTTTCCTGATCTAATAGTGCGGCGCCACGGGAATTCGTATCACGGCGGCTTGGCCACATCAGCGCTGCGAGCACACCGTGGTTTTTCGCTGAACGTCGACAGAATCGATCCTCAGGACCTGCGACCCTGTAAACTGGAAGAAGAATGAAGCGCGTTCAGTTCATCGTTCTCTTTCTGACCGGGGTTGTGCTGATCGGTGGCAGCCGGTTCGCCTGCGCCCAGTATCAATATGGACGGATCGACTCGGTCAAGAAGTCCGTCACTACGTCCACGAAAGTCTGGGTGGTCAACACTCCGCTGGATGAAGAACGGACGCAGTACACGATCTCCGCTCACGTGCAGGACAGGATTATTACCGGCACCTACGAGCTTTCCGCTACCGAGTCGGAACCCCCGCCAGAATGGGTCTCCGGCTATGCGGTGCAGCTGGAGGTCAGCGGCGATTCGCTGTATCTGCGGTCGTCGACAGGCAGCCTGCGTTTGCATATTACGCAACGGAAGACTGCGGGCCCGATGCGGCCCATCACCGCGGAAGAAAAAAAACGGCTGGCAGAACTCGACGTCGCGCCGCAAGCGCCGGAATCGATGATCGGCTTTTCGAAATCCGGAGGCGACAAGGTCGCCGTGCCCGAGCCAGCTCCACCACCACCTCCGCCCCCGCCGCCCGCGACAGGCACGGTGACGGTGCGCTCCACTCCGTATCTTTCGGAGGTGTTCGTGGACGGCGACTCCATGGGATACACTCCGGCAAAGATCGCGCTCGGCCCCGGAAAACACAGCTTCCGCGTCGAGAAGCCGGGCTACACGCCGTGGACGAAGGTGATGACGATTACGGTGGGATCGGAGCTGACCCTGGATGCGACGCTGGTGAAGAAATAGAGCCACCTCATCTCCGCCTATCTCCCCGCAAATGGCTTACAATTCCCCTTCCATGACGGTCGCGGTTCGCTCTTTTGCGAAGATCAATCTCGGACTCTACATCGGGGCCGCGCGCGCGGACGGATATCACGATCTGCGCACGGTCTATCAGACGATTGCGCTGCATGATGTGATCCGGGTGAGCGTCGGGAGTGGTCGTGGGATTGAGATAGCGTGCAAGAATAAGGACCCGCGGATTCCTCTGGATTCGTCGAACACCTGCTATCGCATCGCCGAGCTAGTGCTGGACGAACTTGGCGCTAAGAGCAGAGTCTGCGTCGAAATCGAGAAGCGCCTGCCGGTGCGGGGAGGGTTGGGCGCGGCGTCTTCGAATGCGGTGGCAACCATGATCGCTCTGGAGCTGGTACTTAAGAAGACGAGGGCGATCAAAAAGAAATTGTCCGGGCCCACGCGCCTGCGAATTGCGGCTGAGGTCGGCTCGGATCTGCCGCTGTTTCTGGTGGGCGGGACGTCGCTGGGAGTGGGGCGCGGCGAGGAGGTTTATCCTTTGCCTGATCTGCCTTCCGTGCCGATGGTGGTGGTGGTGCCGGAAGTCGGGGTCTCGACGGCGCAGGCGTTTGCCGATTGGGATGCGTTAATCCAGAGGGAAAAGGCTGCCGAGCTTCGCTCGGCTGGACAGCCGGGGGCGGCCGTCCCTACGCGAAGCTGGACGGGCGAGGACGCCCGTCGCTCCACAAACGGTGAGCGATTGACGCGGCCGGGGGCGTCCGATAGACTGTTTGATGTTGGCTGCGCGCTGTCGGCGTGGCTCAGTGGTTCACCCAACACCGGTGCTCCTGCAAAAGGCGGGAGCCGGGCCGGGAGCTTGCTTCTCGACCTTGTCCGTACCGGGATTGAAAACGACTTCGAGAAAGTCGTCTTTCCTCAATATCCCGAATTGCGAGACATAAAAGGTGCGTTGGAGCGCGCGGGGGCGAGGTACACTTCGCTCTCCGGGTCAGGGTCAACCCTTTACGGGCTGTTCCGGTCGCCAGCCGATGCCGCTAAGGCGGCAAGCCGTCTGCGGAAGCAGGGGGTGAGGGCGGAGGCGACCAGTACGTTGACGCGCCAGCAGTACTGGAAGAAGTCGCTGGTCACCGGTCGTTAGTGGCTGGTCGTGAGTCGTTGGTCGTCAGTCGTTGGCGTTCGGTTCTGGGGTATGATTTAGTGGCCAGCCGAGGGATCGTGCATTTTGGGCCGTCGACTAATGGTAGGTCAAGTGCCTTTGGAGCACTTTGTCTAGGTTCGAATCCTAGCGGCCCAGCCAGATAACCAGTTCTCAGTTGCCAGTTCTCCGTCGAGATCACTGGAGCCCTAAAACTGAGAACTGAAAACCAGGAACTGAGAACTGAAACTATGGCCACAGTTGCAACCACGACTGCCGAAAAAACCGTGGCGGAAAAAAAGCCGCCTACGGAGGAGAAGCCGGAACGCAAGCCGCAGCGTGCCCGGGTCGACGACCGATTCAAAGTCTTCTGTGGAACCGCCAACGAGGCGCTCTGCGATGAGGTCTGCAGCTTTCTTGGCCTGACGCGCGGACAGGCGCTGGTCACGCGCTTCAAGGACGGCGAAGCGTATGTGCAGATCCAGGAAAACGTGCGCGGGGCCGATGTGTTCGTGATGCAGCCCACCTGCCAGCCGGTGGACATGCACCTGATGGAACTGCTGTTGATGATGGACGCGCTCAAGCGGGCGTCCGCGCGGCGCATCACGGCCGTGATTCCGTACTACGGCTACGCGAGACAGGATCGCAAAGATAAGCCGCGGGTGCCGATTTCGTCGAAGCTAGTGGCCGACCTGCTGACGACCGCGGGTGCCGATCGCGCGCTGGTGGTGGATTTGCACGCGCCCCAGTTGCAGGGATTTTTTAATATTCCGGTGGACCATCTGTTCGCTTCGCCGGTGCTGGTGGACTACTTCAAGAAGTTGAACCTGCCGAACCTGACGGTGGTTTCGCCGGACGCGGGTGGCGTGGAGCGAGCGCGCTTTTTCGCAAAGAAGGTGGATGCAGCGCTGGCCATCGTGGATAAACGGCGCGTCGAGGTGAACGTTGCCGAAGTGATGAATGTGATCGGCGAGGTCAACGGCCGCACCTGTCTGATCATCGACGATCTCATCGACACGGCGGGAACGCTGGTGAAGGTGGCGCAGGCGCTCGTTGAAAATGGCGCGAGTTCCGTGTATGCGTGCTGTTCGCACCCGGTACTTTCAGGGGCGGCGGTGGAGAATCTTGTGGACTCTCCGATCGCCGAGGTGGTCGTGACCAACACCATTCCGCTTAGAGCGGATGCGGATGCGGCGCGCACTGAAAAGGGCGGAAAGATCAAGGTGCTTTCGATCGCGGGGCTGATTGGACGGGCAATTCAGTCGATTCACGAGGAGACTTCGGTCAGCAGATTGTTTATTTAGAAAGGTCGTTAGTCGCTGGTCGTTAGTCGTTCGCGATTCACCAGCACTGAAAGGTTTTGCCAACGACCAACGACTAGCGACCAACGACGATTTTCACGAAGGACGGAAACGGAATTATGGCGACAGCAACGGATATCAGCATTCTGGAAGCGCAGAAGCGCGAAGCAGGCACCAAGAACGCCGCCCGGCGCGTGCGCGCGGGTGGAAAGATTCCAGCCGTGGTATACGGCGCGGGCAAAGAAGCGGCTTCGGTCGCGGTCGATCCGCGGCAGGTCCTGCGCATCTTGCGGTCGGAGAGCGGGCACAACACGATTTTCGATCTGGCGCTCGACAGCGATCGGGTGAAGGCCATGATCGTGGACTGGCAGTTCGAGCCGATCAAGGGAACGCTATTGCACGTGGACCTGCAGCGCATCGCCATGGACAAGAAGTTGACAGTTACCGTTCCAGTCGTGCTTAAAGGCGAGGCAGAGGGCGTGAAGACGGAGGGCGGCATTCTCGAGCAATTGCTGCGCGCGATCGAAATTGAATGCCTGCCGGTCGACATTCCGAAAAACATCGAAGTGGACATCAGCCACCTGGTGTTCGGCGTGGAAGTGCGCGTGAAAGATCTGCCGCACAGCGACAAGCTGAAGTTTCTAACCGACGAGGATCAGATGATCGCGCACATCACCACGGTGAAGGAAGAAGTGGTTGCGGCTCCGGAAGTGGTGGCGGACGCGGCGGCAACTCCGGCTGAACCTGAGGTTATTAAGAAGGGTAAGCAGGAGACCGAGGGTGAAGTCGAGGCCGAGGGCGATGCCAAGGGTAAGGCGAAGCCTGAGAAGGCTGAAAAGTCCGAGAAGAAAGAGAAGAAATAGCTGCTGGCTGCTGGTCTCGAGCTAAGAGCCGAGACCCAAGGTTAGCGCCCAAAGGACGGGCGCGAACCTGGGGCACCGAGCCAACAGCGAAAAGCGAATCCGCGTGAAACTGATCGTCGGTTTGGGCAATCCAGGAATCGAGTACCAGTTCACGCCGCACAATCTCGGGTTCTTGACGATTGACCGGATCGCCAACGGACTCGGGATCGAAGTCAGAAATCGCCAGTGCCGCGCGCTGACTGCGCGGGCACTGATTGACAGTAAGGCGAGCGCCGGGGAGCCTGTGATCCTGGCCAAGCCGGAAACCTACATGAATCTTAGTGGGAATTCGGTGCGGGAGTTGGTGGCCGAGCATCAGGTCGATGTAACGCGCGATCTGATTGTGATTTACGACGAGCTCGATCTGCCGCTGGGTACGATTCGCATACGGCAGCGGGGGAGTTCGGCGGGGCACAATGGGATGGAATCCATCCTCGGCGCCCTGGGTACCGACGAGTTTTTGCGAATTCGGCTGGGAATTGCGCCCGATCGCAAAGTCGCGGACAGCGTGAAATATGTGCTGACGCCGTTCCGCAAGGCGCAGGAAAAAATTGTGGACGAAATTCTCGACACGGCAGTGCAGGCGGTTGAGGTGATTTTGAAAGAAGGACCGGCGGCAGCGATGAACCGGTTCAATCGCAAGAACGACGGTGCGGAGTGAGTGTTGGTGGATCGTCGTTGGTCGATAGTCGTTGGTCGTTGGCAAACGTACGGGCCAGCGATGAATCCCGAACGACTAACGACCGGCGGCAGTATTAAGAGAGTTTGGAGATAACGAATGAATCGTAAATATGAATTGATGTTCATCGTCCGGCCCGACATGGTGGACGAGGATCTGAACAAGCTGATTTCAACGCTCGAGTCTTCGGTGACTTCGGCGGGCGGCACGGCCAAGAGCGAGGTATGGGGCAAGCGCCGTCTCGCGTACAGGGTGGGCAAGTTCAATGATGGCATTTTTGTGCTGATGTTGATTGAAGCCACGGGCGCCACCGTGCACGAAGTCGAACGCCGCTTGCGTGTGACCGAGCCGGTGATCAAGTTTCTCACCGTGCGCACGGACGAAGAACTGAAGCGACTCGATAAGGTCAAGAAACTCCGCGACGCGAAAAAGAAAGTCAGCGCGCAACCGGCCGCTGCCGCTGCCGCTCCGGTCACGCCGATAGCACCGGCGACACCGGAAGCTGCAACGGAAACACCGGCCTCGGCCCCGGTTTAGTAATCGTTCTGGGAGGGGCACGGCTTCAGCGCTGCAAGAAAGCAGGCCTCGGTCCCTGAGGGCGGGCAACGCGCTCTCCAACGAAATCTTAGAAAGCAGGAGAATTATGGCAGAAGAAACAAGAGCACCAGGCGCATCAAGCGGCGGCGAAAGTCGTCCGGAGCGTAGTGGTGGCGATCGTCCCGAGCGCAGTGGGCCGCGCGGTCCGCGTCCCGGTGGAGGCCCTGGCGGTCCCCGCGAAGGTGGCCGTAAGTTTTTCCGGCGCAAGAAGGTTTGCAAGTTCTGCGTCGAGAAAATCGAAGCGGTCAATTACAAAGACGTGCGTCTGCTCGCGCAATTCGTGGCGGAAAGCGGCAAGATCACTCCGCGACGCCTGACCGGTGTGTGCACACCGCACCAGCGCCGTCTATCGAGGGCCATCAAGCAGGCGCGCAACATCGCTCTGCTGCCTTTCGCGGGACGCGCGCAGTAAATTCAAGATCGTCGTTGGTCGTTCGTCGTTCGCGGTGCATCGCTAGGACAACGCGCTTTGAGCGGCCAAGACTTGCGAACGGCCAACGACTAGCGACCAACGACCAGATTTTCACGAAACGGAGTCATGTATGGAAGTCATCCTGAAAGAAGACGTGCCCAAGCTGGGCAGCCGCGGTGAGGTGGTGAAAGTCGCGGAGGGATACGGGCGGAATTTTCTGCTGCCCAAGAAACTGGCGATTGAGGCCACCGTCGCCAATAAGACTGTCATCGAGCAGATGAAGGCCGCCGCCGTGCGCCGATCCGCCAAGGAAAAGACGGAAGCGGAAGCGCTAGCCAAGCAGTTTGACGGGCTCGAAGTGAAGTTCCTGCGCAAATCAGGCGAAGCCGATCAGTTGTTCGGATCGGTAACGGCCGGCGATATTGCCGACGCGCTCGAGAAGAAAAGCTTCCACATCGATCGCCGGAAGATCCAGTTGCACGAACCGCTCAAGGTCGTCGGCGAGTTCACCGTTCCCATCAAACTGCACAAGGACGTGACCACGCACTTGAAGGTGGTTGTCGATAAAGAGGCGGCAGCGGCAGAATAACTTTGTTTCGCGGTGCTCGTGTGGGGTCGGGCGTCTCGTGAGCCAGTCCTGAGCGCAGTCGAAGGGTCCTGCCGGGCGGGGGCGCTCGGCGCTCCATCAAACGTTATTCGGCATCCTTTCCGAAGAATTCCTCCACTTTTTTCAGGTCTGTCGTTCTGCTGTAGGGTGGAAGACTCTCCACAAAGACGCGCCCGTACTGCTTCTTCAAAATCCGGTTGTCGAGCAGCGCCAGCAAACCACGATCGTGCAACGACCGGATCAATCTGCCGAACCCCTGCTTCAGAGTAATGACCGCGCTTGGCACCTGGTATTCGAAGAAAGCGTTGCCGCCGGCCGCGTCGATGGCTTTCACCCGCGCCGCCACCACTGGATCGCTGGGCACGGCGAATGGCAAGCGATCGATAATCACGCAGCTCAACTGCTCGCCTTGCACATCCACACCCTGCCAGAACGAAGACGTGCCGAAGAGCACGGCGTGGGGCTTGAGCCGGAACTGCTCGAGCAGAGCCGACTTCGGAGCGTCTCCCTGCTTGAGCATCGGGAAGTCCAGCTGGCCCAGCAGCCGCTCGAAAATGTCGTTCATCTGGGCGTAGCTGGTGAAGAGCACGAAGGCGCGTCCGCGGGTAATCTCGAGCAACCGCCGGACAAGGCCAGCAGCCTCGGCGGCGAATTGCGGCGTGCGTGGATCAGGCAGATCGGGCGGGACGTAGAGGATCGCCTGGCTCTCATAATCAAAGTGCGAGGCGACGATCAATTCGCGCGCGTGGTCAAGCCCAAGCCGTTGCCGTATGTAGTCGAAACCGCCGCCGACGGCGAGCGTTGCCGAGGTCAGCACCGACGTCTCCAGCTTCGACCACAGGCACTCGCGCAGAATCTGGCCGACTTCGATGGGAGTGGCCTGCAGAAACACGTTGACGCGGCCCGAGCGCTTTCCCTCAGGGGCTGAAGCCCCTTTCTCAAACGCGGACGTTCCGGCGTGGCTGAAGCCACGCCCTTTCAAAGCTGCGCCCGTCGAGGCGCCCGGCGCTCCACGAAAACCGCGGCGCTCGATCCAGAAGACCGTGTTCGGATCCTCATTCTCCATCACGAAGCGAAGTTGCACCTGCAGTTGCTGCGCTCGACGCACTAGAGTGAAAACTTCTTCCGGCTTCTGCGGAAGTTGCTCCAACTCCGCTCCTAGCCGATACAGCGTTTGATTGAGGGCGAGAAATTCTTCGCCGTTTTCCTCCAGGAATTCGCGGCGAGAGTCGAAGGCAAAGCGGCCCTCGTTCGCGGGCAGGAGCGAGAAAAAAAGCTGGGAGCGCTCGCGCACCGACTGAATCGCTCCCGACATCTGTGGCGTGTAGAGTTTCTCTCGCTGCAAAAGCTGTTCGACGTCGCGCGTCAATTCATCTATCCGCAGGTTGCTGACCGAAATGCCAAAGTAGTTGCCGGCGACTTCTTCCAGTTCGTGCGCTTCGTCGAAGATAACGGCACCGCATTCGGGAAGAACGCCGGCGTCGGGCGCGCCATCGGCTTCGAGTTTGATGGAGAGGTCGGCGAAGAACAGATGGTGGTTGACGATGATGATGTCGCTTTCGGCCGCGCGCCGCCGCATCTCGGTGATGAAGCAGCGCGAAAACTCGCTACATTTCTGCCCGGTGCAAGCTTCCGCCCGCGCGTCGAGCTTGTGCCAGACCGCGCTCGCTTCGGGCAATTCCGCGAGTTCGGCGCGGTCGCCGGTCTGCGTCGTTTTCTCCCACGCGGCGATGGCGCGGTAGTGCTCGATCTCTTCCAGTCCGCTAAGCACTGGCTGGTTGGTGAGGTCGTAGAGTTTCTTGCGGCAGAGATAATTGTTGCGCCCCTTCATGTAGCAGACGCTCAGCTTTCGATCTCCATCAGGAAACAGCGCCCGCTCCAGCGCGGGGACGTCCTTAAAAAAAAGCTGCTCCTGCAGATTCTTCGTGCCGGTGGAGATGACGACTCGTTTGCCCGAGCGGATCACCGGCAGAAGATAGGCCAGCGTTTTGCCGGTGCCAGTGCCAGCCTCGACGATCAAGTGACGTTTTTCTTCGAGCGCTTCTTCCACCGCCTGGGCCATCTGCAACTGCCCGCGGCGAAACTCATAGGCGGGATGCGTTTTCGAGAGCAGGCCCCCTGGCGCGAAAAACTGGTAGAGCGAGAATCCCGCAGCAGGGGAAACGGGATGGGATGAGGAAGGCACGGAGTCTCTATAATAAACAGTTCCCAGTTGCCAGTAGCCAGTTGCCAGTAAATCCACCGAGGTGGAACGAATTCTGGGAAGGAAAAGGCGCGTCTAATGACGAAACGGGCATCTTCCCGCAAGTCGTCCATGCCACTTGTAGCCATCGTCGGACGCCCTAATGTCGGCAAATCGACGCTGTTCAACCATCTGACTGGGTCGCGGCGCGCCATTGTCGGCGACGAACCCGGCATCACTCGCGACCGGCTTTATGGCGAAGTCGAATGGCTCGGGCATGAGTTTCGCGTCGTGGATACGGGCGGCATCGTTCCCGATGATAAGGATTTCATACCGGCGGAGATTTTCCGCCAGGCCAAGGTCGCGTTCGAAGAAGCGGCGGCGATTGTCATGGTCGTTGATGCCCGCACCGAGATCGCTGGACCCGATCGCGAGTTGGCTCGACTATTGGCGCGCACCGGCAAACCGCTCTTTCTGGCCGTCAACAAGATGGACTCGGACAAGCAGGATGGATTGCTCGACGAGTTTCATGTACTCGGAATGCGGAATATGTTTCCGATTTCGGCCGAGCATGGACGCGGGGTCGACGATCTGCTGGACGGCATCGTTAAGGTGCTGCCGGCAAGTGCAAAGTCAACCACGGGGGGCACTGAGGACACGGAGGAAGACACAGGCGAAGGCGCATCAACTCCTGAGGAGCCGCATGAAATCAGGGTGGCTATCATCGGGCATCCCAACGTCGGCAAGTCCACGCTGCTCAATAAACTCACAGGAATCGATCGCGCTATCGTGTCGCCGGTTGCCGGAACCACGCGCGATTCCATCGACGAAGTCATCCAGTATAAAGGGCGCAAAATTCGGTTTGTCGACACGGCCGGCATCCGCCGCAAAGGGAAGACGCATCTGATGGCCGAGAAGCTCTCGGTGGTTATGGCGCGCAAGAATATCGAAGACGCCGACATCGTGCTCTTCATTGTGGACGCCACCGAAGGCGCGAGCGGGCTCGACGCGAACATCGCAGGCTATGCCCACGAGAGCGGACGCTCGGTGATTATCCTGGTCAATAAATGGGATCTGGTGGCGAGCGGCGAGAAGCGGGCTGTCAGCCAGTCGAAGACGGCGCGCATACAGGATGCCAAGCGTCCGCAAGACCGCGCGCTCTACGAAGAGCGATTGCGCTACGGGCTTAAGTTTTTGGCGTATGCTCCGGTGCTATTTCTCTCCGCGCATACGGGCAAGGGGACGGAGAAAATTCTTCCGCTGATCGAGAAAGTCGCCGCCGAACGGCGCAAGCGCGTCACCACCGGAGAAATGAATCGCTTCCTCAAGACGGTTGACTTTGATCGCGCTTCCGTTCCTGTGAGCAAGCGCGTGAAAATCAAATACATGACGCAGGCGGGAGTGGCGCCGCCGACGTTCGTGCTCTTCACCGACAGGGCCGTGAAGCTGCACTTTTCCTATCAGCGCTTTCTGGAAAACCAGATACGGGCGGCGTTCGGATTTATGGGGTCGCCTATCTGGATTAAGAACAGAGCGCGGGAGTAGAAGGCGCCTGACGATCCATCGTTCACGGGTTGTCGGCCGTGAAGGGGGTTGTTCGACAGCTATTTGCCTTCCGCCTTATTCTGCGCCAAAATCGCACCAGGGGCGATTCCGTATGAAACGTCTTTGTTTTGCCGTTGTTACGCTACTCATCGCTAGTGTTGTTGCTCAGTCGCAGAAAGTGACTTGCAAGAACAATCCTAAGATTGTAGAGGCGTGTTATTCAATCCGGGGCGTCTTGTTTTATGCAAACGGGACACCATCCACGCGCATTTGGGTGGTCGGAACGAAGCATATTCTCGGAGTCCATGACGAAGAGGATGGCATGCCGGAATACATTAGCAAACTCATTCCGAACTTCAATGACGAAGTGCACGGCAATTTTTTCGTATGCCCCTATTCAAAGAAACAACTGGGCCACATGCAGTCCATTTGTATTGAATCAGGAAGGAACCTAAAACACCGGGTGAATGACTCCCACTGATTTTTTGCTCGCCAAACTCAACTGCCGCAATCAGGCTCTTCCACCACTTAGCTTTTCGCTCCTTTAGCGCCGCGGCTACTTGCGACTTGCTAACTCATCGTCGGAACATGCTTCCCGTCCTCGGTCAGCAGGCCCACACGGTCGACGCCGGCAATCCTTGCAATAGCGATCACGTCAGCCACGTCCTGGAAATCAATGTCGTCATCGGCTTCGACGTAGGCGATCCGCTCTACGCGAATGGCGAAAATATCTTGCAGCCGGTCGCGCAAGCGATCCCATTCCACCACTTCTTCATTCACCGTCACCTGCGGATGTTCTGCCTGAGAACGGTCCGCTCCCAGCTTGGCGTGATGAATCTGAATCACGATCGTCCGCTGCGGCGGCGGGATCGTGCTGCCGGTTGGATTGGGTTGTGGAAGGTCTGTCTGCAAACCGGTTGGCCGCTGCTCGATTACGACCACCATGAAAATAATAATGAGCACCAGCAGAACGTCAATCAAAGGAGTGACGTTCATCTGGGGACGAGACGGACCACCACCTGCGGTTGAGAATGCCATTCGGATTTCCTCTCTTTGCCACGAAGAAACGGGAACGGCACGCGCGTGTCTTGAAACATTGGACACCCGGATGGGGCGGAGAGTTCCAGGTTGCGCCGGTATAAGTAGGGGTATCTTGAAGGTAGTGGAGAATTTCTACTTCGCAAAGGTTTGTGCCGGGAGTAGGGGTCCTTCGACTCCGCAGCTCCATTCGCAAGCGAATGGAACTGCTCCGCTCAGGATGACAACGCGGTGAGGGCGCGAATTTCCCGCGCCCGGCTGCGACCCACTAGAATCGAATGTTCCATGCGACACGAGGCTCCTTGCACAATCCAGCTTTAGATCAAGGATCATGGTGAGACATTTCTCACGAATAGCGCTCGGGACCCTCTTCTTCGTGCTTTGCCTGCCGCTGCTCGCTCTGCCGGTTCACGCTCAGGACAACTACGAAATTCAGGTCTACTCCTCGGAGGCGACGCCGAAGAACGTCACCATGGTGGAAATCCATTCCAATTTCACCGTGGATGGTTCGAAGCAGATGATCAACGGCGTGCTGCCTACAAATCATGCCGAGCACGAAACTCTCGAGATCACACAAGGCTGGACGGACTGGTTCGAGACTGGCTTTTACGTGTTTACGAGCATTCAGAACGGCGACGGTTGGAACTGGGTGGGCGATCATATTCGCCCGCGCTTGACCGCTCCGGAATCGTGGCACTTGCCGGTTGGCCTGAGCATCTCGCAGGAAATCGGGTATCAGCGGCGGAAATTTGCCGAGGATAGCTGGAACTATGAGCTTCGTCCCATCATCGACAAGAAACTGGGGCGCTGGTATTTCGACTTCAATCCGGCGTTTGAGCGGGCGCTGCATGGGCTCAACACGGGCAAGGGATGGGAGTTTTCTCCGAATGTGAAAGTCAGCTTTGATTTCACCAAGAAAATCACCGGCGGATTTGAATATTACGGAGCTTTCGGGCCGGTCTCACAGTTCGATCCCATTTCTCAGCAGTCGCAACAAATCTTCCCCGTGATTGATCTTAATGTTTCGCCGAACTGGGAGTTCAATTTCGGCGCGGGCGTGGATGTGAGCAACTCCTCCGATCGTTTGATCGTGAAGTGTATCGTCGGACGGCGCTTCACTTGGGGGCGCAAGCCGAACGCCGCACAGAAGTAGTGGAGGGATGGGCGTCTCGCCCGTCCAGAAGTTCGGCGGCCGGGCGAGGACGCCCGGCTCTCCACCGGCAAGATCATCCGATGGGCTCGGCCGAGGGCGGCAATGGAGGCGGTTCGAAGTTCGGCGGAGGCGGCGGAATTGAAGGTAACACCGGCGCGGGAGGCGCAGCGACTGGATGCAGCAGCGCGTCGAGATTTGGATATCGAGCGGCGAGGAAATGCAGCGCGTAGGCCGGGAAGAAGACCGTGGCCGGCACGCACACCAGAGCGATCAGGTAAATCAGAAGCAGAAGGAGCAAGCTTCCGAAGATGATCGCCAGACTGATGGTGGTCACGTTCCATCCCAGCCCCGCTTCGTGACCCGCAACCACGGCAACTACGCCAGGGACTATGACAAACAGCGCCGGGATAATCGCGATGATGCTGAACAGGATGGCCGCCGCTATGGAAAGCACCAGCTTGAGCAGCAGGTACACGGCGTATCGTCCCTTCTCTCGTCCGATCATTGCCAGCAGACGGTGCCAGCCATCGGCAAAATTGAGGTTTTCGAGAGCCATAATCGGCACCAGGAAATCTTTAGCCAGCACCTGAACCACGGCGGCTATCAGCACAAATGCCGCGATCAGGACCCCGAGCAGAAGCACTCCGACAATCAATCGACCGAGATGTTGCGTGAGATTTGTCGCCCACCCTGCGGCGAAAGCCAGGGCCAACGGCAAGCCCACGAGGACCGCCAGAAAGAGCCACGTCGCAATCAGAAACACAATCTGCCAGAGAAAGAATCGGCCACCGGCGCGACGCCATTTTCGCCATCCCTCGCCAATCGAACATTCGCGCCGCAACACCGAATCGAACAGGATGAACCGGAACACGCTGTTGATGTACAGGAATATAAACGCGAACACGATTGCGACGAAGATTACGGCCACGATCAATCCGACAAACTGCCCCATGTGCGCGGGAATGTGTGCGGGATTGAAGGGAGGCCAACCGGAGGGCAGACTCGACGACGGCAGAAACCCCCTCCCGCTTTTGTGTGGGATGCGAGGCCAAGTGTTGCCGAGGTTTCCGAAATTGCATCCGCCGACATGTAGTTCCGCCGCGAGAATTCCAACCAGCGCCAGGCGCGACCATTGCCCGAAGCGGAAACGAGTGAAGAGCTGTTCCCGCGTGTGCTGCAGGGCGGGCTGTACGCAATCAACGGCGGAAACCGGCATGGACGCACCTCACTTCCACATGAGCACCGTAAAGCGAATCTCTTGAGAAAACAATAGGAACTTATAGAGCCGCTTTTAGCTATTAGCTCTTGGCTTTTGGCTAAAGGCCAAGTGCAGCGTTGGATCTGCAGCTTGCCCAAGCCGCCGGCTGTACCACTCGTCGAACTCGCGCAATGCGAGCTCGCACTGCTGGCGGTGGCGTTCCTTGCGGTCGCGAACGCGGGTGTCGAGCGCGGGCAACAGGTCGAAGGTGATATTCGCCGGCTGAAAGTTCTTGCTCTCTGCCTGCGTGATGTAGTGAATCAGCGAGCCAAATGCGGTCGCACGCGGTGGTGGCTCCGGTTCGCCTCCGATGGCCAGCGTGGCCGCATTGATTCCCGCGATCAGGCCGGTCGCGATCGATTCGACATAGCCTTCGACTCCGCAGATTTGCCCTGCGAACAGCATATGGGGATGCGCTTTCATTTGCAACGTCGGGTTCAGCAGCGCGGGGGCATTGATATAGGTGTTGCGGTGAATCTGTCCGTAGCGCAGAAAGCGCGCGCTTTCGAGGCCGGGGATTAGACTCAGCACGCGCGCCTGCTCGCCAAATTTCAGGTGATTCTGAAATCCGACAAGATTGTAGGAATCGGCGCGCAGATTTTCCTGGCGCAATTGCACGGCCGCATACGGAATTCTGCCCGTGCGCGGGTCTTTGAGCCCGACCGGCTTCATCGGGCCAAAGCGCAGCGTGTCGCGTCCGCGCCGGGCAATCTCTTCGATGGGCAGGCAGCTTTCGAAGTAGTTCAGGTTCTCCCAGTCTTTCTGCTCCACGGATTGCGCCGCCAGAAGCGCATCGTAGAAACGGTCGTACTCGTCTTTCGACATTGGACAATTAATGTAGTCGGCCGACCCTTTGTCGTAGCGGGCCGCCAGGTATACCTTGCTCATGTCGATGGAATCGGCTTCAACAATGGGGCTGATCGAATCGTAGAAATACAGGTGGCTGTGGGCAGAGCTGGTCGCACACAGGCGGGCAATCTCGCTAGACAGCGCGTCCGAGGTCAGCGGCCCGGTGGAGATAATCGTAAACTGGTCTGCTTCGATTTGAGTGACTTCTTCGCGGCGAATCGCGATGAGCGGTTCGCGGGAAATCGCGTCCGTCACCCTTCGCGAAAACTCGACCCGGTCGACGGCCAGCGCGTGGCCAGCGGGCACCACAGTTTCATGCGCAATCTTCAGCAGCAGAGAACCCGCTCGCCGCATTTCTTCTTTCAGCAGCCAAGGAGCAGTGTTTTCACTTTCGGACTTCAGGGAATTGGAGCATACGAGCTCGGCGAAGCTGTCCGTCTGATGGGCGGGAGTCGTGCGCAGTGGCCGCATTTCGAACAGTTCGACGGCGACGCCGCGGCGGGCACACTGCCACGCCGCCTCCGATCCCGCCAGGCCAGCACCGATGATGCGAACTTTCTTATGCAAGTCGACTTTCATTTCATATCGGTTTCGCGCTCCTCCATCTTCATGCGATGGCAGCGCACTTCGGAGAATCTGTTTATTATAGGGCGCTAGAGTGAGGAGAGAATTTCATGGCTCGAATTAGTCTGATTGAACCTGCGCAAGCCAGTCCGGAAGTTAAGGAAATTTATGACGGCAAGCTGAAAGGCAAACCCGGCAGCATCCAGAAAGCCCTGGCGCATCGTCCCGCCATGCTCGGCAAGTTTCTGGAATTCTATGCCAGCGTGGGACGGTCGCTGGATCGCAAGCTGTACGAGGCCGTGTATCTGCGCGTCTCACTGATCAACGGATGCCGTTACTGCACGCAGCACCACATCCAGGGCGCCAAGCGTGTCGGACTCACACCGGAGCAGATGAAGACTCTGAAGGAAGGGCATTACTCAGGATTTGGCCTGCCGGAGCAAGCCGCGCTTCGCTATGCCGAAAGACTTACGCGCACTCCCGACAGCGCCAGCGACACCGACTTCGCGGAACTCAAGGAACATCTCTCCGATGAGCAGATCGTCGACCTGCATATGCTGATCGGGCTGGCGAACCTGACCAACCGCGTCACTGGGCCGCTGGCGCTGGAAGTCGAATTTCCAGAAGAGAAGATCTAGGCGAGCTGGGAGTCGAAGGCGAGACCGAGCTGCGCCCGGCTTGGACAGCCGGGGGCGGCTGTCCCTACGCAAGCACTTACAGAATCACCCGCTCGTCTCCTACGCGCCGCGTCACCCGCTCGCGATCCAGATATTCGAGCAAGGGGATCGCGTACTTGCGGCTCACTCCTGTCATCTCTTTGAAGTGGGCGACGTCAATTTTCGGCGCGCTGTTCTTGAGGGCGGCGATCTTGTAACGAAGATCCGTGAGCGCGCTCTGGTGGAAGACGAGTTCTTCGGAGATCTTGATCAGAACTTTGTCGCGCAATAGGAGAGTGACAATTTTCTGAGCGCGGATTTTATCTACCTTCAGACCCGTCAACACTTCTTTCAGCGACGGAACTTTCAACCCGGCGGACGCGAACGCCTGCTCGATGATTTTCTTGGACTCGGCTTCTTCGTCTTTCATGGCCACGCCGCAGCCGGGCAGGTGGACGAGTTCTCCTGCGACTTCCAGTTTCTTTTCTTCCGCCAAACTTCCCAGCACGCTGTAGAACACCTCCGGGCCCAGGTTGGCCCGTTCGCGCAGCTCTTCTTTGCTCATTCCGGCTACAAGAGAATTTGCATCGTGAAACTTCTTCAGCGCCTGAAGTACATCTACCTTTGCTTTCGCGTATGCCGCCGGCGCAACCAGTACCTGATTGCAGTACTTTAATCCGGCCTGTGCCGCCAGTTTCACCGCGACTTCGCGCCGAATGTTCATTTCCGCGGGGACTTCATTCAGCGGCAAGCCGATCGCTCCTCTGCGTGCCACGCGCGCTGCCAGTATCTGTTCGGGAGAGCCATCCCGCATGATCTTGAGAAATGCGAGTAGATCTTCTACAGGTTGCTTGCGAGTCGAAGGTGAAGCGTCCAGCACCACGCCTCCGCCGATGGTCACAACCGGAGAAAACTGCCTTACGATGAAGCGATCTTCGGGCAAAAGCAGCATGGGGTCGGTGAATCTTAGCTGCGCGTAGGCTTCGTTTCCCGGCTTCAGAATTTTCGCTCCATACAGGCGGGCCTCCGCGATCGCTTCCGCCGTGTAGGCGTGAAAGTGGACGCGCGCGGCATCTTTTAACGGCTTGGCCGAGGGAAGAAGAGAAAGAAGCACGTCGACTCGCGATGTGGAACGAAAAGTGTCCGCGGTGGCGAGCGTCATGCCGCGTGCCAGGTCTTCATGAGACACGCCGGCAAGATTCAGTGCGGTGCGCTGCCCCGCGGCGGCGGCTTCGGCGAGCGAGTTATGCACCTGCAGACCTCGAACTCGCACCCGTTTGCCGGCGGGAAACACTTCGAGTTCTTCTTCGTCGGATTTGCGGATCGTCCCGGCTACGAGCGTGCCGGTCACGACCGTGCCGAAGCCCTTCATGGTGAATACGCGATCGATGGGCAAGCGAGCCAGCGCCGCCGAGTCTTTTGCGGGAACTTCGGACGCGACCTGAGCGAGCGCCGATTTCAACTTGTCCAGACCTGCGCCGGTCAACGAGCTCACGGCGACCATCGGAGATTGCGCCGCATCGATAGTCGTATCGAGAAAAGATCCGCGCACAAAATCTTCCACTTCCAAGCGCACGACTTCTAGTGTCTCCGCATCCACCGCATCGGATTTAGTGAGCACGGTGATGCCGCGGCGGATCGCGAGCAGGCGGCAGATATCGAAGTGTTCGCGAGTCTGCGGCTTGATCCCTTCATCGGCGGCGATTACGAGGAGCACCAAGTCGATGCCGCCGACGCCCGCCAGCATGTTGCGCACAAAGCGCTCGTGGCCGGGGACATCGACGAAGCCCAGACGAAGCTTGCTGCCGTCGGGGGCGGGGAGTTCGAGGTGGGCAAAACCGATGTCGATGGTGATGCCGCGCCGCTTTTCTTCCTCGAGGCGGTCGGCGTCAATGCCGGTCAGGGCTTTGACCAGCGCGGTCTTGCCGTGATCGATATGTCCGGCGGTGCCGACGATGACGGATTTCATCTGCGACAGTATAACGGGCTCGCGGACACTCTTCTCCGCCGCCGGTGATCTCGATCTCGGGGATTGACTGATTCGTCAATTACAAGACAGAGTCAACTTCAAAAGCAGCGGACAAGAGTGTCCGCTCCACACAACCTATCTCCATTTCTTCAGACTGGGCCAGAGCTGCGCCAGACTGCCGAACTTTGCGCCACGGCATATGAAGACGGGCAGTTCGCGCTCCAGCGCGTACGGATTGTCGCGTGAGGTGCCGACAAAATCAACATGCTCGAAGAGCTCTTTCAGTCTTTCGCGGTTGTCATCGAGCACGATCAGGCAATTGCCGGAATATCCTCTCGGCCCCCATAACCACCAAGTCTGATGTCCGCTCAGCGACTGCGGCAAGCCGTACTTCGGCCCGAGGAAATCGATCGCTCCAGCTTGCCCGTAGTCTTGCGCGAAAATTCCGCAGTCTTTTCGCTCTTCGTTGGGAATCTTGTTCCAGGCGATGGCGACCTCATCCACAATTTCATTCCAACCGAACTGGTCGGCATAGTGCTGCGGGAGAACCGCCCGCATGTGACTATGCTCGCTTCTCGGCACCTTGATGGGCAACCACTGCATATAACGGACGAATTGCTCGATCGGCAGGATCGGAGCCGCCAGGGGCGCAAGGACGGCGCCTCCTGCGAGCAGAAGCACAGCGATCACGGGCTTCATCCATCGCTGGCGAATGCGATCAATGGCATCGTCGATCACTACGCATCCGGTAGCAAGATACACCGGGTAGATCGGAGCCAGGTAATAATTCTTCCCTTTGAGCGCGACGAAGACGGCGAAGCTCACCAGGTAGGCGAATCCGAGGAAGCGGTAGGGCTTGAAGCGCGGTGCGACGAGCAATGCAATCACACCCGTAATCCAGATCAAAGCGGAGAGGTAGTGGATGAGCAAAATCTGTTGTGAAAAATATTGCCACGGCGAGAGCACGACGTCCCGGCCCTCGGCCTTGATGTTGTGCATGAGTTGGACAAAGGGCCAGTGGTAGGCGACATTCCACAGTAAATTGGGCAGAAAAATGAGGAAGGCAGCCGCACCGCCCAGCCACATCCATTTGTTCAGCAGAAATCGCCGCTGCCCGGTCAGCAGCAGTCCGATGACAATGGCGAAGCCGAGCACGGCGATGGAATACTTTTCCTGCAAACCGATTCCGGCCACCACTCCGAACCACAGCCAATAACGAGGCTGGTCGCGTTTCGCGGCCAGGATTGCGAAATACACGCAGCCCATCCACAGCAAAACTTCGAGGCAGCAATTGCTGGTGAGCAGGCTGCCGCCCGACAAATAAATCGGGGCGATCAGGATGGTCAGCGCGCTGAGCACGACCGCAAATCGCCTGCCGCCCAACTCGCGGGTGATGACGCCCGTCAGCAGGATGAGAGCTGAGGTGGAAAGGACAGGCATGAGACGGATGCTGCGCAGCGAGTCGCCGAAGACTGCCCGGAAAATCCGGCTCAGGATCGGGACCATGGGAGGCTGGTCCACGTATCCCCACGCCGGATGATTTCCACAAATGATGTAGTTGAACTCATCGCGGAAATAGCTGTAGCGGCCGTTGAAAACCATGTGCAGCACGAAGCTGAAGGCGGCGATGCCAGCGACGGCGAGCATTCCGTTTTTTGCCCAGTTTGGTTCGGAGCTATCTACTCGTGATCCGGGATCAACCTTGTCCATGGTGGGCGCTAGCATAGCGAAGCGGCAAGAAGTTGTCACTTTTCTTCTTTAATTCGAAGAATCCACATGCGAAAAGTGAGTCGAGATGCGACAATAAAGATTCCCCGATGACCACCTCCGCAATTTCTGCCATTACACCTGAAGTGATCCGGGAGCACGGCCTTACTCCGGAAGAATTCGAAAAGATCAAGCAACTGCTGGGCGAACGCGAGCCCACGCGGACCGAACTCGGCATCTTCAGCGTGATGTGGAGCGAGCACTGCTCCTATAAGTCGTCACGGGTACACCTGAAGCGTCTGCCCACACGCAGCAAGCTGGTCTTGCAGGGGCCGGGCGAAAATGCCGGCATCGTGGATATTGGCGACGGCTGGGCCTGCGCGTTCAAGATCGAGTCGCATAATCATCCGTCGTTTATCGAGCCGTTTCAGGGAGCGGCCACGGGCGTCGGCGGAATTCTGCGGGACATTTTCACCATGGGAGCGCGGCCGGTTGCGGTTATGGACTCGCTGCGCTTTGGGCCGATTCGGGGTGGCGAAAACGCGGGCGAGGGCGCCCGCGCCACACAAGCCGAAATTCACAAGAACGACTCCGTCATGGAAGGTGTGGTTTCTGGGGTCGCTTCTTACGGCAACTGTTTCGGCGTGCCCAACCTGGGCGGCGAGGTGAAGTTTGAGCCCTGCTATTCCGGCAATCCGCTGGTGAACGCGTTTGCGCTTGGATTGGTTCGCCGCGACCAGATTTTTTACGGGCGCGCATCGGGCGAAGGGAATCCCGTCATTTATGTGGGATCGAAGACGGGGCGCGACGGAATCCACGGCGCCACCATGGCGAGCGAGGAGTTCAGCGAAGGCTCGGAAGCCAAGCGTCCCAATGTTCAAGTCGGCGATCCCTTCCTCGAGAAACTTCTGCTGGAAGCCTGCCTGGAAGCGATGCAAACGGGTGCCATCGTTGGCATACAGGATATGGGCGCCGCGGGGCTGACCTGTTCGACCTGCGAGATGGGCGGGCGCGGCGGCACTGGCGTGGAAATCGAACTCGACCTTGTTCCGCAGCGCGAGACTGGCATGACGCCTTACGAAATCATGCTCAGCGAGTCGCAAGAGCGCATGCTGCTGGTCGCGCAGAAAGGGCGCGAAGAAGAGGTTTTTCGCGTCTTCCAGAAGTGGGGATTGGATGCGGTGGAAATCGGCCGGGTGACCTCCGATGGGAAGATGCGCGTGCTCGAACACGGCGAGGTTGTCGCGGAAATTCCAAACGCCGCTCTCACGGATGAGGCGCCGCTGTACAAGCGTCCTCTCGAGCGCTGGGAACCGGCGATCGAACGGGAGATGCCGGAGCATATCAGGCTCTCCGAAAGCGGAGACGTTTCGCGCCAGCTCAAGCAGCTTCTCGCGAGCCCAAACATATGCTCGAAGCGCTGGGTGTGGCAGCAGTATGACCACATGGTGCAGACCAATACGGTCGACGCGCCTGGAGCGGGCGATGCCGGCGTTATTCGGATCAAGGGTTCCAAGCGCGGACTGGCCATGGCGCTCGACGGCAACGGGCGCTGGTGCTATCTCGATCCTCGTCTGGGCGCGATGCATTCCGTCGCCGAGGCTGCCCGAAAAGTGGCTTGCGCCGGAGCGACTCCGATCGGCGCCACCAATTGCCTCAACTTCGGCAATCCCGAAAAACCGCACATCATGTGGCAGTTTTCGCAGGTGATTGACGGCATCACCAAGGCTTGCGAAGAACTGGATACGCCGATTACCGGCGGCAATGTCAGCTTCTACAACGAAACTCTCGGCGAGGGAATTTATCCGACTCCGGTGATCGGAGTAGTGGGAATTCTCGAAGACGTTCATAAGACGGCGAAAATGCACTTCGCGCAAGCGGGCAAGAAAATTATCTTGCTGCGCGCGAATGAAGCTGGTGACGCTGTCGACGCCGAGTTGGAATTTGGGTCGTCCGAGTACGCGAAGGAGATTCTGGGAGCGGTGTGGGGCTATCCGCCCGAACTGGATCTCGAGAAAGAAGCCACGCTGCAACGCGCTTTGGTGGCCATCATCCAAGCGGGACTGATCGAATCGGCGCATGACTGTGCCGATGGCGGGCTAGCGGTGGCGCTGGTGGAGTCGGCGCTGCCGGGCGGAGTCGGGCTTAACGTCAGATTGCCCAGGCAGGAGCTGGCGCTTGAGTTTCTGCTCTTTGGAGAAGACGCCAGCCGGGTCGTGGTAAGCTGCGACCCGATCCACTTGCCGCGAATCCAACAAGTGGCGGAGGAGTACGAAGTCATCGCGGATGTGTTGGGCGAAACGGCGCCGGACAGGGTTGAGATCGCGGTGGATGGTCAGTTAGTGATCTCCGCGAGCGTGCAGGAATTGCGCGAGGCTTACGAGGGCGCGCTGGAGAGAGCGTTGCGGACTGAGTAGCCGGGCTTTGCCCGGTTGGACGGCCGAGGGCGGCCGTCCCTACGTGAGTTAGGTAACTGCTAAATGCTGACTTCTGATAAATTTCGCGATGAATGCGGCGTGGTCGCCATCCATGCCCATCCCGAGGCGGAGAAGCTTGCCTATTTAGGACTGCACGCGCTCCAGCATCGCGGGCAGGAATCGGCGGGCATTGTTACCTCCGACGGCGAGCGCTTGCGCCAGCACAAGTCGATGGGCTTGGTCGCCGATATCTTCGGCCATCAAGTGCTGGCTTCGCTGCGCGGCGTTCTTGCCATCGGCCACACCCGATATTCGACGGCTGGCGATTCGGCTTTGCTGAACGCGCAGCCCATCATGGTGCAGTCGAATAAGGGCACGATCGCCATTGCTCATAATGGCAACCTGGTCAACGCTCACGCGATTCGCGCCAAGCTGGAGGGCCAGGGCTCGATCTTCCAAACCAACAGCGACACGGAAGTTTTGGTTCACTTGATTGCGCTCTCCCGCGAGCATACGCTGCCGGATGCTATCGCCGACGCGCTGCGCCGCGTGGAAGGCGCCTTTTCGCTGGTCATGCTCAGCCGCGACCGTATCCTCGCCGCCCGTGATCCGCGCGGTTTTCGCCCGCTGGCCATGGGCCGCATTCCGGCTCTGACCACGGAAAAAAAAGACACGGTCGTCTTTGCCTCCGAAACCTGCGCTTTTGATTTGCTGGGCGCTACCTATGAACGCGACGTCAAACCCGGGGAGTTGGTCATCGTTGGGCCGGAAGGCGTCAGCTCGCGTTTTTATTCGCCGTCTCCGGCGCTGTCGAGCTGCATTTTTGAGCACGTTTATTTTTCCCGTCCAGATAGCCTGGTGTTCGGCCGGTCGGTCGATCAAAGCCGCGATGCCATGGGACGCCAGCTCGCGCGCGAGGCTCCGGTGGATGCGGATATCGTCGTTCCCGTCCCTGATTCGGGCAACACCGCAGCCATCGGATACGCCGCCGAGAGTGGCATTCCTTTTCGCCTTGGCCTCATCCGCAACCACTACATCGGACGCACATTCATCGAGCCGCAACAATCGGTCCGCGATTTTGGCGTGAAGCTGAAACTGAACGCCGTTCGCAGTCTGATCGAGGGCAAGCGAGTGATTCTGGTGGACGACTCCATTGTGCGCGGCACTACCAGCAAGAAGATCGTCCGCATGATTCGTAACGCGGGCGCGAAGGAAGTCCACATGCGGATTTCCTGCCCGCCGACGATCTCGCCCTGTTTCTACGGAGTGGACACGCCGTCAAAGAAAGAACTCATTGGTGCGAATAAGTCGATCGAAGAGATTCGCGAATACATCGTCGCCGACTCACTTGCCTATCTCTCGTTGGATGGTCTTAAGAAAGCTTGCGCGGACGGGGAAAAGACCACTTACTGCTCCGCCTGCTATACGGGAAACTATCCCACCAAGGTTGACGTGGAGGAGATACTGCCGGTTGTTGCCTCGCGATAACCGGACTCACTTCGGGTCATCTGATGGGTGCAAGGCGCGCCAGCCTTCTGACCACTGCTTCGATTCCACTATTGCTGGTAGTAATTGGCGCGCGCCGTTAGTCTGATTGAACCAGACTGCTTTGCCGCGCAGGCATTTTTCAGCAATTCTGAACAGCGGTAATCCTTATCGTTATCGTTTACCAGATGGGCCTTTTCATGATCGCCAGGATTTCACTCTCTGAAATACGCAGATCGAGCTCGCCGATCCGCGCTGCGATGCTCACGATTGTCCTGCTGATGTTCGTTTTCGTTCCTGCGCCCCTGCCCGCGCAAAATTCCAACGGGGCGCTTCGCGGCGAGGTTCAGGACGCGAGCGCTGCGCGAGTGGCGGGAGCTCGCGTCGTCGTGCGGTCAAACGGATCTTCCATCTCCCGCGAGGCAATGGCAAATGACCGCGGAGAATTCCGCATTGAGGGCCTGCTGCCGGGCTCCTATCGCGTGACTGTGACGGCCAAAGGTTTTGCCGAGGCCACGGCCGATGTCGACGTCGCCGTCAGCCTGGTGCGCGATATCGCGGTCACGCTCAAACCGGAAAACGCGCGCGAGACGGTCAACGTGCAGGCGAATTCTTCCTCGATCACGACCCAGTCGATTGACACGGCGAGTGCGGTTCGCGAGGGCGTAGTCGGCAGCCGGGACCTGGAAACGCTTCCGCTCGCGGCACGCAGCTTCGCCAACATCGCTTACCTGGTGCCCGGAACCGAACCCGTCGAGCCTTCCGATCCCACCAAGGCGCGGATCACCGCGGTCTCCACCGGCGGAAGCTCGGGTTTGAATAACGAACTGGCGGTGGACGGCGCCGACAATTCCGACGACTGGATTGGCGGGTTCCTGCAAAACTTCTCTCCCGATGGCATTCAGGAATTTGCCGTGCAAACCTCGAATGAAGACGCGGACACGGGCTGGACCACCGCCGGGTCGGTCGTGATCACCACCAAGCACGGCACCAACGAGTGGCATGGCGACGGCGCTTTCTACGAGCGCGCGGCACAGCTTAACGCCCGCTTCCCGATCGAGAATCCGGCGCCCAATCCCAAGCAGCCGTTCTCGCGGCAGAATTACGTCGGCACGCTGGGTGGGCCGATCGCAAAAAACAAAGTGTGGCTCTTCGCTTCTTTCGAGCATGTGCATGAAGATGCCAGCATCGCCTACAGCCCGGCCAGCACCGCGCAATTCGATGCGCTGGCGCAGTTGGCTGCGGATGGCTTGATTCCGGGCGTTTCATCGATTGCCGTTCCCGCAAACGTCCCCATCCCCTTCCGCGATTACCTGGGCTCGATGCGGTTTGACTGGGCCGAGTCTTCGAAGTCGCAATGGTTTCTGCGCACCTCCGAAGACAGCTATCTGACGCGCAATGCGCTGGTGCAACAAGCAACTCTGCCTTCTACCGGTTTGATCACGCACAACAACTACTGGAACACCGTGATCAGCAATGCCTACACTTTCAGTCCGACATGGCTGGGCAAGCTGGTTCTGGGCGCGAGCCTGTTGCACCTTACGCAGACGCGTAACTCCGATCTCGGATTCGCCCTGCAATTTCCTTTCAGCGTGACGGCGCTGACCGTCTCCGGCTTCGAGACCTTCGGCGACAACCAATTCGCTACTCCCATCACTCTTTTCCCAGACTTGCGCAATCAGGACAAATACCAGGTGCGCTACGATCTGAGCCACGTTGCGGGCAGCCACGCGCTCAAGTTCGGAGTCGATTTTATTCACGAGCCGGTGCTCGGCGGCGCGTTTGCCGCGACGGCGGAGCAGTTCACGACTTATCCGTCCAATCCCGATTGCTACATCAATCCGCCTGGCCCCGACTGCGGCGGAATCACGAGTGCGTTGCCCTTTTATTACACTCCGCCCGCCTCGCAGTGCGATCCGATGCCCGACCCGGCGTCCGGCATCACTTGCACATTCACTCCCGCGGGCAACGGCAGCTTCGCGCAAAACGTTCAAAGACTTGGACTCTACGCCGAAGACTCGTGGCGCGTTTCGCATCACCTCACGGTCAACTACGGATTGCGTTATCAGACCACCTTCGGGCTCTTCACGGCTTCCGGACACAGCCAGGCCGCCAATGCTAACTTTTCACTGCTGCCATCGTTGGGTTATCCGGAAGCGGTGCCGCATGACGATCGCAAGCAGGTTGCGCCTCGCTTGGGAATTGCGTACTCCCCCGGCGACAGCGAGAAAACGGTCATTCGCGCTGGCTTCGGCATGTACTACAACGACCTCGCCCAAAACGGCTGGGCCGCCGCATTTCAGTCGGTCAATCCGAGTTCCGTCGCGCCTCCTTCGCTCATCGATCCCAACTACAAGACGCCTTACGCCATCCACGCTACGGGCGGAGTGCAACACGCTTTTAACGAGCACTGGACGGTTAGCGCCGACTACACCCATGAGCAGGGGAACCACGGCTATCGCGCCTATCCCTATCCCACCGCCACCGTCTTCCACTCGGACAACCGCTCCAGTTACAACGCGCTGATGGTGCATGTGCAGGGCAACATGCGCCGCTTCAATCTGGTTGCGAACTACACGCTCTCCAAGGCGGAGACTTGGGGATGCCTGCTCGGCGAACTCTTTGACTATGTGAACGGCGTCTGCGATCCGCTGAATGCCTTCCGGCACGGCGACTACGGTCCGTCCGGCGAAGACATTCGACATCGTTTTGTGCTCGCCGGTACAGTGCATATTCCCGGCGGTTTCGAATTGAGCAGCATCGCCCAAGTCGAGAGCGCTCGCCCCATTACCATCACGAACCTGGACAACACCGACCGCATTTACGTCAACAACAAGCCGACCAGCCTCGACGAATTCCGTGGCACGCCTTACATCCAGGCGGACCTGCGTGTCACCCGCCCGTTCAAGATTGGCGAGCGCTGGGAGATAAATCCGTTCGCAGAGTTCTTCAACATCTTCAACCGCAACAATCCCGGCGCGAACTTCGCGGTCAACGTCGCCCAACTCCCGGTGCCTCCCGACCAGCAGGCGAGCGGCAACGTCACCAGTGTTTGTACGGGTGCCAACGTGAGCAATTGCACGGATGCAAACTCCGTGCCCCTTACCAGCCTGAAGCAACTCGAGATACCCGAGGGCGCTCTCGGAGATTTTTTTGGCCCTGGTACGACGGTAGGGATTCCGTTCGCCGCGCAGCTTGGAGTGCGGCTGACGTTCTAGGATTCGGTCGACGGAGGGACGGGCGTCTCTCCTGTCCGCCGGGCGGGGACGCCCGGCTCTCCACGAGCAATTTTCTACGGATTGACTTTTCTCGCCACGGCCACCCGCGCGATCCCCTGCAAGTCGTTCCTGATTGCGACCTCCTCCCAACCCGATAGCAATCTCCGCACGCGATCGGCAATCGTCCCGCTGATCTCGAATACCAGCCAGCCGCCGGGTCTTAGTGCGGTCTGCGCCTGGGGAATAAGCCGCTCGATTACCTCCAGCCCTGTTGCTCCGGCGAAGACCGCTGGGCGCGGCTCGAACTTGCGGACTTCGAGTTGCACTGAATCTTCCTCCGAGTCGCCGACGTAGGGAGGATTCGAGACCACGAAGTCGAAGGAGGCGGAGGAGAATCCATCCAGCAAATCGGCGCGGTGAAACTCGATGCGCGAAGTGAGTTGGTGCCGGGCCGCGTTGGCGCGAGCGACTTCCAGAGCCTCGGGAGAGATGTCGCTGGCGTGGATCTCTGCCGTCGGCAGCTCGCTCGCTAATGCAATCGCAATTGCTCCCGAGCCGGTGCCTACATCGATGATGCGGGCGCTTCGACTTTGCTCTGGGCGGACGGGCGAGGATGCCCGTCGCTCCACAAGCTGAGCTTTGGCCCGTTCCAGCACTGCCTCGACTACATGCTCCGTCTCCGGACGAGGAATCAACACCGCCGGCGACACGATCAGATCCAGGCCCCAGAATTCCTGATGCCCGGTGATGTACTGCGCGGGAACTCCAGTAGCACGCCGCGCGAGAGCTTCGTCATAGCGCTGCATCTCGGCGCGGGTGAGCTCTCGCTCGGGATGAGCATAGAGATACGCACGGTCGCAATCGAGGGTGAACATGATCAGCAGTTCCGCATTCATGCGCGGGGAGGGAACGTGCGCAGCCGTGAGCCGCTCGACTGCTGAATTCAAAGCCTGGCGAAGTTGCACGAGTCTATTTCACCACGGAGACACGGAGACGCGGAGAAAAACAAACGAGAGTGAAACTTGCGGAGGGTGCGAATTTCCAGAGCGAACCAAAAGTTGCCGTGAGCGCGAGCGGCTGCCGAGCTGCGCTCGGCTTGGACCCCTCGACTTCGCTCAGGGCAGGCTCACGGGGACGCCCGTCCCCACGCGAGCGTCACACCACGGCCACCGCGCCTGCCTCGTTCTCGCCCTTCAGTTTCTCCGCCTGATAGTGCGTGATGAGGGCGTCGATGATTGGCTGGAGTTTGCCATCCATCACCTGCTCTAGCTGGTGGATGGTGAAGCCGATGCGATGATCGGTGAGCCGGTTCTGCGGAAAATTGTAAGTGCGGATCTTCTCGGAGCGGTCGCCCGATCCCACCATCTGTTTGCGCTCTTTTGCCAGCGCGTCCTGCTGCTTCTGCATCTCGACTTCGTAGAGCCGCGAGCGCAGCACGCGCATGCCTTTTTCACGGTTCTTGATCTGCGACTTCTCGTCCTGACAGCTCACCACCGTATTCGTCGGAATGTGCGTGATCCGCACCGCCGAATAGGTTGTATTCACCGACTGCCCGCCCGGTCCCGAAGAACAGAAGGTGTCGATGCGCAGGTCTTTCGCTTCGATCTTGACGTCCACTTCTTCTGCTTCCGGCAGCACCGCTACCGTGATTGCCGAGGTATGCACTCGTCCTTGCTGCTCGGTCGCCGGCACGCGCTGTACGCGATGCACTCCGCTCTCATATTTCAGCCGCGAATAGACGCGCTCGCCCTCGATCAGCGCGATCACTTCTTTTAATCCGCCGACGCCCGACTCCGACGTGGAGAGCACTTCCACCTTCCACTTCTGCGTCTCGGCATAGCGGTTGTACATGCGGAAGACTTCCGCCACGAACAGCGTGGCTTCATCGCCGCCCGTCCCAGCGCGAATTTCGAGGACCACGTTCTTCTCGTCGTTCGGATCCTTGGGCAGCAGCAGAACCTTGAGTTCTTCCTCAACGGTCACGATGCGGGCTTCGAGCTTCGCCAGTTCCTCTTCGGCGTAGGCGCGCATGTCCGGATCGGGCTCATCCACAAGCACGGCGCGGCTCTCGGCGATGCCGCGCTTCAGATCCTTGTACTCGCGATACCTCTCGACGATCCCGGCGACTTCGCTGTGCGCCTTGGCAGTCTTCTGGTATTTCGCCGAATCGTTGGTGATATCCGGCGACAACAGCGCTCGCGTCAGTTCCTCGTAGCGCACTTCGATTTGGTCAAGTCTCTCGAACATCAGTCGTTGGTCGCTGGTCGTTGGTCGTTAGGCAGCGTTTTCGCGGAATTTGTTGATGAGGGCATTTAATCCTCGGCCGATGCCGTCGCTGCTGCGACAAAGCTCACCCGCCTTTTCCCCTGACAAGTATTGTAACCGCCGAGCTATCAGAATCTGGGTCTGGAGCTCCAAGAGAGAGCCTCTGGCATGAAGAAGAAAGCGCACGAACTCAGAATCGGAACGATGTCCTTTCCCTTCGGCGATATTACTCGGCACCGAAACCGCAGCACGCCGCATCTGCGACGTCAAACCATAGGTCTCATGTTTTGGAAAGCTGCCAGTAACCCGGTAAATGTCCAACGTGAGGTCCATCGCTTCCTGCCAGATACGTAGGTCCTGAAAGGTTGAATCTGTCGTCATTCGCCACCTCTGCCACACAAGCTAACCTGCGGGGCCGACGTGTGCCTGTGACCATCAACCATGGAAATTGTGACGTTTACAAGAGGCGCCGCAGAGAAATTACTGCAAGTCCTTAAGATGCAGCGCGAACGACTAACGACCATCGACTAACGACCGCTAGGCAATTACCAGTTCGCCGCCGTGCTGCTTTTCCAGCTTCATGGATTCATTCAGGGCGGCGATGGCGCACTCGACTTCGCTGTCATCCGGCGGCTGGGTCGTGATTCGCTGCAGCCACAGACCCGGCGCGGTCATCAGCGCGAAGAGCGAGCCGCGATGTTTGGCGGCGAAGCGAATGATCTCGTAGGAAACTCCAGCAATCAGCGGCAACAACGCAATTCGAATGGCGAATCGGGCCCAGAAAGTATGCACCGGAATCGCCATATACACGACCATCGAGATGATCATCACCGTCATCAGGAAGCTGGTTCCGCAGCGCGGATGATAGGTCGAATATTTCTGCACCGCTGCGGTTTCCAGCGGATCGCCATGCTCGAACGCAAATACCGTCTTGTGCTCGGCCCCGTGGTATTCGTACACCCGCCGAATGTCTTTCCACAGCGAAACGCCCCACACAAACAGCAGAAACATCGCGATGCGGATCAGACCATCCACCAGGTTAAACACGATCTGCTGCCCGAAAATCGGATTCACTTTCTTCAGCTCCGTCGTGGCCAGAAGCGGCAGATATTTGTACATGAAGATGAAGAACGCGACGGAGAAAGCAATGTTCACTCCCACCATCCAGCCGGGGATCTCCAGCTTCTTCGCAGGATCTTTATCGCCGTGATCGTCGTTGCTATGATCGTCGTTGCCCGGATCGGGGGATATCTCTTCCAGCGCCGCATTGGCGGAAAACTTCAGCGCCCGGAATCCCAGCGACATCGCGTGCCCCAGCGTCATGACGCCGCGCACTACCGGCCAGCCCATCCACTTGTGTTGTTCGGAAGGCCGCTCCAGCGGCTCGCTGTGGGTCACAATCTCGCCCGATGGCTTGCGCACGGCTATGCCCCAGGCATGCGGCGAACGCATCATCACGCCCTCCAGCACGGCCTGGCCGCCGACGAGGGTTTCCTCGCCGCTCTCCAGAGCTGGGAGCAACTGCACCGCCGCCAAAAATCGCAACATTTGCCGCCAACGCATGTTCATTGGATGCTACTCAGGGAGGAATGACTCCAATCGACAGGATACCACAGAAACGCGGGATCAATCGCCAAAAAATCCGGCAACGCCCGTATTTTCATTGAGATACGGATCGGGCGGGCTGGGTCAACGCGTTTAACCGGGATTTTGCAACAACTGTGTACATGCGCCTCGTTCATTGACCTAAAGTTGGTGATTGGAGCGGCGATGAAGCGACTCCAGACGTGAGCTTTTTTCGCGACACGAGAAAAGCGATGGCACCCAAAGGAATCGTTATTTGGACCATCCATGGTCCGTATGGCATACAGAACCACATGACCGGCGGCACTTGAACAGCCAACGGAGTGTAAGACCACTGTCCGGTCGTCCAGTTCGCAGTAAACCGGAACACACCAATTGCTATTAGGATCAGCCAAACCCACTTTTTCTTTCCCATCTTGGTTCGAAGGCACAGCACAAAGGCATCCAGGCTGAACAGTAAAACGAAAATAGTGAGACCCAGAGCTACGTCCTGGGAAATGCCTTTGTCCGACAAGGTAAACGCGTTCATCTTCTCCAATGGTGCTGGTATTGGTGTGAAGGTTAGGAGCTCAACCTTTCGCTTGCTTCCTGCGGTCTGAACCACCACTTCTGCAAGAAACCACCCTCCCGGGATCGACTCCGTCCTGCTGCTCGTCGGCTGTGCTGCAAACCCGTACTCGAACGTAAGGCTAGATGTAGTCGAGGAATCTGCGTGATGAATCACACGGGCGGCCACGAGTTTCGTCGAGGCCGGTTCGGACGACGGAAACACAGCGGCCATCTGCGTGAGATTGTCCTGTGCTTCCGACTTGCTGACACTGGGATCGAGATCGTTTTCAATCTGCTCGAATCTGCGATGACGGACGTTCTCAATATAGTTCTGAGCGAAAGTCTCGTCCTTTTCCGAAACCATCACTCGCAGCAATTTGGCTCGGTCATATCCAAAGGGCTTCAGAACGCTATCTCGGTCGCATCCCGCAAGGGGGACAACCACGAGCGCTAGACTGAACCAGAGCACCCAACGAGCGCGAGCGAGCAAGAGCATGCAGGCATTATCCCATTGTTGTTGTAACCAGGGCGTTCACGCGCACGGCTCGCTTACTCTCAATGGGCGTGCCCGTGGTGGTCGTGCCGGGAATGATTGTGTTCGTGTTCTTCCTCCCGCACCGCGATCACGCAGCTATGCGCCGTCTCGCAGACCACGTGTTCCAACTGGATCGTCGTATGGTGGATGCCGAACCCGCGCCCGAGTTTCTCGTTGATCTCGCGCAGAATCGTGTCGCTCTCCGAAGTGGCCATGTCCGCGATCTTCACGTGCGCCGAGAGCGCATGGTTTTCAGACCCTATGCTCCACAGATGCAGATCGTGCACATCGCTCACGCCAGCGATCTGCCGCATCGCGGATTCCACCGCCTCCAGGCTCATGCCGCGCGGCGTGCCCTCCAGAAGGATGTTCAGCGTCTCGCGCACGATGCCGAAGCTCGACCACAAAATCAAGGCGCCGATGCCAAACGACAGGGCCGCGTCGATCCAGTACTGCCCCGTCCACAGGATCGCGAAGCCTCCCACAATTACCGCCGCAGTTGAGAGCGTGTCGCCCAGTTCATGCAGCAAGGCGCTGCGGACGTTGACGTCCACGCCCACATCTCGCCCCGAACGCCATAGCAGCAGCGCGATGGCGCCGTTCATGGCCACGCCCGCCGCCGCCACCCAGATCATCACTCCGGCGCGCACCTGCTCGGGATGCTGCAGCCGCCGGAACGCCTCGTAGAAGATGAAAAACGATACCGCCACCAGCGATAGCGAATTTACCAGTGCCGCCAGCACTCCGGCGCGCCGGTATCCATAGGTTTTGGTCGCGCTCGGCGGGCGGCCTTCCAGAAATACCGCCGCTAGCGACAACAGAAGCGCGAGAAAGTCGGAAAAGTTATGTCCCGCCTCGGAGAGCAATGCCAGCGAGTGTGCGCGGATGCCGGCGACCACCAGCAGGACGACGTAGAGTACGGTCACGGCCAGCGAAATGCGAAGCACGCGCCCTGTCCCATGAGAATGTCCGTGTCCGCCGTGGGCGTGCATGTTATTAGGATAGCGCAGAGTCTCGTACGGCGCGGGCACCCGCGAGCCTGTGATTGTTATTGCTGGCGGCGTGGGGAAAGAATGTGCAGAATCTGCTGCAGTTCATTCCGCAAATGCGACACGTTCACGGAAGGACTCATGGGAAACGCAAGCGTGGTCTGGCTGCGATCGGCCTTGCTCTCTTCGCGCAATTGCACGCGCGCACCCGCAATGGTGAAGCCGTCGTGGTACAGCAATTTCTTGATGCGCACCACGGACTCGACGTCGCGTTTGCGATACATGCGCTGCCCGGTGCTGCTTTTTACGGGTTTGAGCTGCGGAAATTCAGTCTCCCAGAAGCGAAGGACGTAGGCCGGCAGACGGCACAGACTGGCGACTTCGCCGATCCGGAAATAGAGCTTGTCCGGAATAACGATTTCGGCGCTGCGGGCCGCTTTCTTCGACGCTTTCTTGCGGACGCTCATGGAGGCGGCTGCCGAACTCCTGTATGCGTTTCTAGCACGACCGGCGCCGCGGGACAACCCCCCAAAGTAGCCTGGTGGATTCGTCGTTGGTCGTTGGTCGCTGGTCGTTGGCATTCTGGAATTCGAGGAGTCGCCGGAAGCCACAATCGGCAACACCGCGCGAACGACTAACGACCAGCGATGCCACCGATGGAAAAGCCTCTCAAGAGGTGCTTCTCCGGAGAGGCTTTGGGGAATTTCTAGACGAGCATCTGCCCGCTTAGTGTTTCTTTTTCTTGGCGGCTTTCTTCTTGGTTGCCATGAAGTGTTTTCCTCCGTTTGAACGATTTGTTCTCCCAAGGTTCTCGACAGGGCACCTTGATGCCCGGACTACTCAAGTTGTGGTATGAGTAGCTGTCCTACCACAAGATATTGCCACTTGTATGTAATTTGTCAATGAAAATATTGCTTCGCCGAACGATTTTGGTGAAGAACGTGCTTGGCTTGCACGGACGAACTCAGGCAGAATTTCGCCATCGCGGCAACGTTTGGGTCCAGAAGCCAGTGAGACTGGGGTGCCTGTGCGATAATTTCAGAAGAAATTTATGGCCGATCACAAAGTTTTCTGCGCAAAATTGAATCAGGAATTACCCGGGCTCCCCGAGCCTCCATTCGACGGCGAATTGGGAAAAAAGATTTACGAGCACATCTCCCAACAAGCGTGGGGCCAGTGGATGGAACACTGCAAAATGTTGCTGAACGAATATCGCCTGAACCCGGCGCGCAAGCAGGATCAGGAAGTCATCGTGAAGCAGATGGAGCAGTTTTTCTTCGGCGAGGGATCGTCGCGTCCCGCCGAATATGTTCCGCCGGCGCACTGAGCGCGCTCAGACTCAGGCAGAGCCCGAGTTGAGGGTGAAAGAGGCGCGGGGCGCGCCATCTGCGGCGGCCGCGCGGTCTCGCGGCAGCCTGGGACAGGTTACTGATAGATTACCTCTGGCCTCTCGGCGTTTCCCAATTCATCACCTCGTAACACTGCGCGGCGACAATGGAAGCTGTGGCGCAGCAGGTCATAACACCGGAGGTCGTCACAGCGCAGATCTGTGACACGCTGATCCTTTCGGATCTGCACCTGGGCGCGGACATGAGCCGCGCGCGCGAGGCCTTGTGCGTGCTCCGGGAAAATAAATACCGCCGCCTTATTCTGCTCGGCGATATTTTTGCCGACCTCAATTTCGGACGTCTGAAGAAAGAACACTGGAAATTTCTTGGCTTCATTCGCAAGCTCTCCAATCCCAAGCGCAACGTCGAGGTGGTCTGGGTGGAAGGCAACCACGACCACGGCTTGGCGCCAATCATGTCGCATTTGGTGGGCGTCCGCGTGTACCAGGAATATCAATGGGAGTATCAGGGTTTGCGCCACATCGCCGTGCATGGACACCAGTTCGACGGCTTCGTGGTGAGCAATGTTCGCGTCAGCTATCTGATCGGAACACTGCTCTACCTGCAACTGCAGAAATGGGATTCGAAAAATAAAACGCTGACCCGTTTCCTCGACCGGCTCAACACGCGCTGGCTGCGCTTGTCCTCAAAGGTTGCCGAGGGCGCTCTGGCCTATGCCCGCCACCGTCAAACGGCGCGCATTTTCTGCGGTCACACCCATGCCGCGTTGCACAAACACGAGCACGGAGTCGACTATTACAATTGCGGAGCTTGGATTGACGAACATCCTACCTACATCACCGTTGGTCAAGACGGAGTCCATATCCATGAATATGTCGAGCGAGCCGACGATCTTCATCCCCATCCCGACGCAGAGCGAATTGATTCCGACCCTGCTGAATTCGCTGACGAGGCGGGACTGCTCGAAGATAGCGAATACGAGGACGTTGTTTACTGACGCCAACTCCACCGGCGTGCGAAAATCTCATTCTCGAAGACGCCAGCCGGGTGACTCTTGCGCAAACTGACCATCGTTTTTCATCACGCTGGCGGAGGGCATCAGAGTGCGGCGGACGCCCTGAAAGCTACTCTTGCCGCGCAGGAACATCCCTGGGACGTCACGGTTCTCGACATTCAGGAGTTGCTCGATCCCCTCGACGTGGTTCGCCGCTTCACTGGCCTGCGCATTCAGGACACCTACAACCTGATTTTGCGCAAAGGCTGGACGCGTTTCACTCCGCAACTTTTGGTGCTTCTGGAAGGGACTATCCGTCTCTACCATTCTCCGATCGTGAAACTGCTACGAGCTTACTGGGCGCAGCATCCGACGGATCTGGTGCTTTCCGTAATTCCGCACTTCAACCGCGCGATCGCTGATAGCCTGCGCCGCGACGGGACAAAAACGGCGCACACCCACACATTTGCAGAGAACGCGAATGCGTGGGGCACCCCGGCATTTGTCACTCTCATAACGGATCTTGCGGATTACCCGCCGCACTTCTGGATTGAGCGCGAGTCGGAATACATCATCGCTGGGACGGAACGCGCCCGGCAACAAGCCTTAACCATCGGCCTACCTGCTGACCATATCTTCCAGACATCGGGAATGATCTTGAAGCCAAAGTTCTACGAGAAAACTACGGTTGATCGCGTTGCTGAAAGGAAGCGGCTCGGGTTGGAAGCGGATTGCCCGACTGGGATTGTCCTGTTCGGAGGCTATGGTTCGCAGGTGATGGTCGACATCGCCAGGCAACTCAACGAAAGCGGCGGCGGCGTCCAGCTAATTCTGATATGCGGACACAACGAGAAGCTCGCCGCCGAGCTCAAGAACCTGCCGGCCAGAAAGCCAAACCTCGTCGTCGGATTTGCTCAGAACGTCGAGTACTACATGGCGTTGGCCGACTTCTTTATTGGGAAGCCGGGCCCGGGCTCGATCAGCGAAGCGCTGCAGTTCCACTTGCCCGTCATCGTGGAATGCAATTCCAGAACGTTGCCGCAAGAGCGCTACAACGCGGAATGGGTGACGGAGAAAGGCTACGGGATCGTCGTTCCCAGCTTCAAAAGAATCGCGCCCGCCGTTCAACGCTTGCTCGAGAACGCGACTTTCGATGAGTTCCGGCGGAAGGCCAACGAGTATTCGAATCGAGCGCTGTTTGAAGTGCCGATCATCCTGGAACAATGCGCGCCGCGCACGGCGGTTGCAACTCAATCTCGGGCTGCTGTCTAGGCCTCAATACTCTCCGGTCATTTCCAGAACCGCGCCGCCGTCGGTTACGAACTCTTCTTCTTGGGCTGGATTTTGTACTGAATTTCCCAGGCGCAGCTTGAGCCGCGCCCTCGCCAGGCTGTTGTTGGCCACTTCGAAAGTGCCGGAGCAGTCGGTCTTGGCGTAGGGCATGTGGTGCAAGGACGGGCCGCCGCCCTCGATTTCCACTTCGATCGATCCCGCCTTGGAGATCGTTCGAAAAATCCAGCGCATCGCTTTGGGATCGCGGCAAGTCTCGCGCAACTTGCGAAAAACGTAGGAGCAACCTTCGTGCCACAGGATCGCCGTGCGAAACACCAGACCAAACGGCATTTCGTAAACCAGAGCTTCGAACGTGCTGAGACGGCCATCGGACTGCGGGAAGCAGGCGTGCGTCCATGTCCAGAAATACCGGTGGCGGAAGCCGCAATTGTGGCCCTGCACGCCGAAGCCGAGAGGATCGCCGCGGAAAACCTGATCGTCGAGACGAATCTCTCCCGAGAAAACAGCGTCGGAATGAGGCGTGCGCGAAAAACCAATCCAACCTTTGTTGCTCAGCGTGATGCCGAAATTGGAACGGTAATGCAGGTCCCACGAAAGGCGGTGTCCGCGGACATCGAGCGCGCCGCGGCAGGAGGCATCTTCGATGCGGTTGGGACCGGCTTCCAGAAAAAACGGGGCGCGCCGGTTGCTAACCCGCAGCGCTTCGAGAGGGAACTCCTGGATAAAAGTCTCAGGCTGGCCGTCACGCGGGAACCAGGTTGCCCAGATTTGCACCGGGGCCGCGCCGGGAAGGCTGGGACAGCCTTCGCGTCCGGGATTCGCGAGGAGATAACGCAACCACCATGCGCCCGAGTTGCCGGCCAAGCCGAAGCGCAGGAACCACGACTCGTAGCGGCGGCGCATATTGAGCCGCGTGAACGGCAGATTCAGCGAAGTCATTTTCCCATGTTAAGTCAGAGAGACGTTCGCCGAGTCATGACTTCTAGAAGTGCACCGCGACTCCGGTTGAAAAGCGCACTCCGTTTTGGCCCTCGCCGTAGAAGCGAGTGTTGATCCAATCGAGTTGTCCGCGAAGGGTCAGCGGGCCGAAGATTCGATAATCCAGACCTCCGCCAACCGCATTGACGAACGAAGTATTCGAGTCCGAAATTCCGTTGCTCCGGCTGATATGCCCCGCGCCAGCCAGGAACTCCGCGAACGGGCGGAAGCGGTGGTATGACACCGAGACTCTCGGTCCGAACAGAATGTTGTGCGCGGTGACATCGGCGCTGGTGCCGTTGAAATTGTGATTGCCATAATGCGCATCGACATCGGCCACCAGGCCAATCCACGGCAGGAACTTCCCTTCCAGCGTTGCCTCCCATCCATTCAGATTGCTGGTGTCGTTCGAAACGATAGGAGTGCGGTCATAGGAAAAGCCGAAAAACACGTTTCCCCGCGTCGGAATCTGCGCCCAGGCGGCGCTGGCGAGCATCGTCAACAACAAGACAGGAATCCATCCTCTTCGCACAATCGTTCTCCTTGGGCGAGTTAAAACTTGCAGTTTGCAAAAATATAGATGCAAGCGAGCCGCAAAAATTTGCTTGCTCACGCCACACACTTGGGCAGATCAGCGGAATAGCGCGGCGAAAAATCCGCCGAGTTTTTTGAAGAAGCCGCGCACCGGCGCGTGATTTGGCGATGGCGTTTCAGGGCCAGCGGGTTTCTGCGTTTCGGTCGCGGCTGGAGGAAGCGGAGCGGCCAAAGCCGGCGCTGCCCGTGGTCGCGAATCCAAGGGCAGGGCGCGCACGTCTTCAACTGGCGCCGGCGGAGGGCCGGCTGCGTGAAACACGAGCGGCGCCGTCACCTCCACATGAAGTTCGTTAGGCGCGAGCGAGACGCCAAGTGGGGCGGACTCTGCTCCGGTCGAGGGCGCGTTTTCCGCGTGCGCGATCTCGGCAACCGGCGCGGAACTTGCGTTCACGGGCGGCACGGCTTTGC
>Ga0265314_10000349_pt1 | contig 64124 bp, 73 predicted proteins | sample 4126metaG_FD_203106 | JGI IMG/M metagenome (GOLD analysis project Ga0265314, IMG submission 203106) | Rhizosphere microbial communities from Carex aquatilis grown in University of Washington, Seatle, WA, United States - 4-1-26 metaG | ecosystem: Host-associated > Plants > Roots > Rhizosphere >...
TCTCGCGTAGCCATCATGCACAAAGGCAACATTGTCGCGGATGGAAGTCCTGCAGAGCTGAAAAAGTCTGTCGGCGGAAAAAAGACAACGCTCGACGACGTCTTCGCATTTTATTCTGGCAACACCATCGAATCCGGAGGTAATTATCGTGAAACATCAAGTGTCCGCCGTACTGCAAGACGCCTGGGATGAAGTAACAGATACTCCCAATCTCAGCGGAGGGCGGGCCGTTCTTCAATTTGTTCGCAAAACATTTGTGATCGCCGAACTCGAAGTTCGTAAATTGCGCCATGATCCGACCGAATTGTTGACGCGCGCATTGCAGCCGGCGCTCTGGATGCTGATTTTCGGAGAGGTTTTCTCTCGCCTTCGTTCGATTCCCACCGGTTCGGTAGACTATCTCGATTTTCTGGCGCCCGGCATTCTGGCTCAAAGTGTTCTTTTCGCCGCCATCTTTTATGGGATTGCTATTATCTGGGAACGCGACCTCGGAATCATTCACAAATTTCTTGTCAGTCCAACGCCGAGGTCGGCTCTCGTGCTCGGCAAAGCGCTCTCTGCCGGGGTGCGCGGGTTGTCGCAGGCGATCATCATCTATCTTCTTTCGCTTGCGCTTGGAGTGCAGATTAGCTGGAATCCTTTGTCGCTTCTTGGCATTTTGCTTTTTGTTTTTCTCGGCTCGGCGCTCTTCTCGACCTTCTCGCTCATCATCGCATGTATTGTGAAAACGCGCGAACGATTTATGGGCATCGGCCAGGTGATGACGATGCCCCTCTTTTTTGCAAGCAACGCAATCTATCCGATAGCGATCATGCCTCCGTGGCTGAAAGCGATTGCGCAGATCAATCCTCTGACGTACGAGGTCGACGCCCTGCGGGGATTGATGCTTGTAGGAGGAACAAGCGTCTACGGACTGCCTTTTGATTTTGCAGCCTTGGCGGTTTCAACAACTCTTCTGGTCGTGATCGGTGCACTACTTTATCCATCTGTTGTCGCATAAGATGAAAGTGAATCCATGAGTAACTACATAACGGTCAAAGTGCTGGACGGTACAGAGATGCGTATTTATGTTTCTCGACCGTCGAATCCGGGGAAACATCCTGGAATAATTGTCTATCAAGAAGCTTACGGCGTCAATGCCCACATCCGCGACGTTGCAGACCGGTTCGCTCGTGAAGGATATGTGGCTATCGCCCCTGAGTTGTTTCATCGAACCGGAACCGGAGTCGAAGGAGACTATAAGGACTTTGCAGGAATGCAAAAACATTTCACAGCGATCAGAGAAGACCTCGTTGAAACCGATGTGCACGCGTCCTATGATTGGTTGATCGGCGATTCGTCGGTTGACGTCGATCGGACCGCCTGCGTCGGCTTCTGTATGGGCGGACGCATTGCCTTTCAAACGAATACCATCCTTCCGGTGAAAGCGGCCATCAGCTTCTACGGCGGAAGCATCGCAGAGACGCTTGTCGGGAGAATTCCACAGCTTCATGGCGGTGCGTTAATGTTCTGGGCAGGACGTGATAAGCGAATTCTTCCCGAACATATTCTTGCTATCGTAGAAGGCTTTCGTTCAGCCAATAAACTTTATACGAATATTGTGTTCTCAGAAGCCGAACATGGTTTCTTTAACGATGCCCGGACGACTTATCACAAGGAATCTGCCGAACAAGCCTGGCCGCTCCTCCTTCATTTTTTGCGGTCCCGCCTCGGAAATTAAAATCACCTAAAGCATTTAGCTCTAGGCCCTTCACACAATTGGAATCTTCTGACTTGATGTCGTGTTGTGAAATCAGCCGGGAGAGTGTACTACCTCCGAATATTCCACCGTCGACATCAAACAGCGTATGAATGTGAAATCGATTTGTGTTGCTTTTCTTCTATTGTTCTCCGCATGCGGGAGCTCAAAGCAATTTGATGCTATTCCATCCGATCTCGACAGGCAAAACGTTCCTAAAGAAACAATAGATATGACGGCTGAATCATACAAATTTACGCCGGAAGTCATTCGGGTGAAAGTGGGAACACTTGTTGCACTTAGAATTAAGGCGATCGACGGAACTCACGGATTTAAACTAAGTGATTTCGGAATTGATGAACGCCTCGACGAAGACGAGCCGAAGACCGTCGAATTCTACGCTTCGAAGAAAGGGGACTATTCATTTCGATGTTCGCACCTCTGCGGCATCGGCCATCTTGGAATGACAGGCAGGATTATCGTCGAATGACTCTGAACAGCTAATCCATAACACCAAACACCCAAATCCAACCTCCAACTCCAGCCTACGTTATGAAAAGGCACTTCAGCGAAACCAAACCTGAGATGATGGATCAGCCGGATGCTGACCCGGAAATTCTCGAAGACGATCTCCGCAATCTGCGTATTATCAATCGCTGCTTCGGAGGCCTTTCAGCCCTGCGAAATGCGGTCGTCCCGATCGCGATGAGGGCAGAACCGGGGAAAACTATTTCAATTCTCGATCTCGCTACGGGCTCCGGAGACCAACCCGTTTCAATCGTTAAGACCTTCCGGCGCCTCGGAAAAGGTGTCCGGATCACAGCTGTTGACAGGAACGAAATAATGCTCAATGCCGCTCGCGGCCACGCATCCGGCTTTCCTGAGATACAATTCGAGCGCGGAGACATTCTGAACTTACAGTATGGCCGGGAGAGTTTTGATATCGTTTCGTGCTCGCTCGCAATTCATCATCTTTCACGGAGCAATGGAGTGAAACTGCTTCATGAAATGAATCGGATATGCCGCCTTGGTTTTGTTGTAAATGATCTTTCACGGAGCTACATTGGAGCAGCAGTTGCCTGGGTTTACACCCGTCTGACAACAACGAACCCAATGACACGGTATGACAGTGTCGCATCCGTCCTACGGGCATTCAGAAAAGAAGAACTCGCTGAGATGGCCGTGGAAGCGGGAGTTCAACCGGTGAGAATATTTACGGCGCCACTTTTCAGGCTTGTGGTCGTCAAGGAAAAATAATGCACAAGGAAAATTCAATTCTCATAAAGGCTCCCCGTGATCGTATTTTTGAAGCCGCCGCAGATCTGTCTCAATGGCCCCGAATCCTTCCACATTATCGGTGGATTCGTTATGTCGAGAAGCTGCCGCGAAAGAATACTGTTGTGATGGGGGCGATGCGAGGGTGGATTCCGATTCAATGGACATCCGAGCAGGAAATTGATTATGATCGCTGCGAAGTGCGGTTCCATCATTTGAAAGCATTCACAAAAGGGATGGATGTCGTCTGGACTTTCAAGGAAACAAATGAAGGCGTTCATGTAAAGATAGCCCACGAACTAAAACCGAGCATTCCTCTGATTGGATCAATCATCACTGATTGGATTATCGGCAGCTTTTTTATCCATTCCATCGCCGGTAAGACGCTGCATCATATGAAAATCTATCTTGAAACAAATCCCTCAACTGCAAGGGAGTGAAGGCGGGTCATAACAGTTGGAAACAGTACTTGAGAGCAAACATGGAACGTAGACGCGTCGTTATCACGGGGCTTGGAGCTTTGACACCGATTGGACACGGCAAAGCCGGGTTATGGAAAGGCGTCAAAGAAGGACGGAACGGAATTCGCACGATCACACGATTCGACACGTCGCAGATCAAGACAAAAGTGGCAGGGGAGATTGACGATTTCGATCCGCTGAATTTTTTTGATGCCAAATCGGCCAGAAGGATGGATCGTTTTGCCCAGCTCGCCCTTGCCGGAGCGAACATGGCGATCGAGGACGCGCGAATCGAGCACAACCCGAAAAAGACCCAAGAAAGAATCGGCGTAACTTTTGGGACAGCTCTCGGCGGTGTGGCGGGAGCAGAACTTCAGCATGAACGCTACGTGAAGGATGGAATTAAGGCCGTCGACCCAAATCTTGCGCTCATGGTTTTCGGCGGCGCAGGTTCCAGCAACATCGCCATCCGGTATGGGTTCACCGGGCCAAGTAATGCAAATTCGAACAGCTGCAGTTCGGGCGCGATTGCCATCGGCGAAGCGTATCGTTACGTGCGCGACGGTTATGCAGATATTATGATTGCCGGAAGTGCGGAAGCTCCTTTGTACGCCTTGACGTTCAGCGCGTTTACCATTATTCGATCGATGAGCACCAACATTGACCCGATGACAGCGTGCAGGCCGTTCGACCTTCATCGCGACGGGTTCGTGATGGGAGAAGCGTCCGCAGTGCTGGTTCTCGAAGAGTTGGGTTCGGCGGTCCGACGCGGAGCGCAGATCTATGCGGAGCTTCTCGGCTACGCCTGTAACAACGACGCATTTCATTTAGTGCAGCCTCGCCCCGACGGCGAGTCCGCTGTCAGAGTAATGAGAGATGCACTTTCGGAGGCGAATGTCTCGCCGGCTGATATCGGATACATCAACGCCCACGCGAGTGCAACCGTCCTCAACGACAAGTGCGAGACGTTTGCCATCAAAAAAGTCTTCGGGGCAGAATCGAAGATACCGGTCAGCGGTACAAAAGCCATGCACGCCCATGCTCTCGGCGCTACGGGCGCCATTGAGGCGGTGATATGTTCGATGATGTTTGAAAGGAACTATATTCCTCCGACCATTAACTTGTCGACTCCGGATCCCGAGTGCGACTTAGATTGTGTGCCAAACGCTGGCAGGGAGGCGCGCATCGATTACATCCTTTCCAACTCATTCGGGTTCGGCGGGATTAATGCTGCTCTTGTATTTGGAAGATACAATCAATGACAGCGCTGCATAATTCTCGTTTTGATGTTGTTATCATAGGAGCCGGACCGGCAGGGACAACGTGCGCAGCGCTTCTTGCACGACGGGGAATCCATGTGCTGCTTTGCGACAAATCCAAATTTCCGCGTGAGAAGATCTGCGGCGATTGTGTTAATCCGGGATGCTGGGATTCTTTTCGCTTGCTCGGTGTCGAGGATGAGGTCGCTGATAACGCCGAATTTATAAAAAGCATAAAGATAGCCGGCCGTTCCGGAAAAGTTTTGGATATTCCAGTTGATAACAACCCGTCCCATACCCGCCTTTCGCCCTTCATTGCTATTAAGCGCAACGTGCTCGATTCGATCCTTTTGAATCGTGCCGTCATGGAGGGTGCGACATTTTGCGAATCAACATTGATTGACTCTATTTGCTTCAGGAAATCCGGTAAAGAGTCCTGGGAGATTTTCTTGCAAAAGCAAGGAGCCGGAGAAACATTCCGCGTTGATTGTACCACGCTCATCGGTGCCGACGGACGCAACTCACGCGTTGCTAGACTTCTTGCAGGATTTGATGATGAAAAGGATAGCGTGAAAGAAGCCGGATCAGGTCGGATAGGCGTTCAGTTCACCGTTAGGCGCACAAACACAATAGATTCTGATGTTTTAATGTTTTTTTTCGATGGAGGATATGGAGGAATTGTGAGTGTGAACGCCGGCGAAGCAAACGTGGCAATGGTTGTAACACGAAGCCTCGCTCGCCTTGCATTTACCGATGTCGAATCCTTTATTGCAAAGACCATTCATTCCAATCCGTACGCGCAAAGAACTAATTCCGGATTAGAGGTTACGGGAGAGATCCATACCGCATTCCCTATTACTCCCAGGGTAAACAGGCGTAAGTACCCATCCGCGTATCTTGTTGGAGATGCGCGCCGCACGACAGAGCCGTTTACGGGTGAGGGAGTTTTTTTTGCCATTCAGGATGGCCTCCGTACAGCTCATTTGGTTTCGAAATCCTTCGGTATCGTGAAGAATGAGCTTTCGATTCCATCGCGAAATCGCTTTTGGAGGGATAACGTCTTTTCTCCGGTTCTTCAGCGCGAATCGATGACTGAAAATCTTCTTGCTCTCGGCCTCCGGCATGAGAGGCTTGTAAAATTGGCGTCGAAGATGGTTTTTCGTTAAGTCGTAGAATACGGGATACAAAATATAGAACTTAGAGCGCATGCGTTAACTTAAGACACAATACTTAACAACCAAGAACCACAACACTGTGAAAGTGATACCGAGTGGCTATTAAGGAACCTTTTCATAGTTTACAGGTGTTGTCCTTGCATGTTTGCCAAGCCTGAGGCCACCGCATTACAACTTGCGATTTTGATGATTGACAGAAAATAATGGAAACTCCCGAATTTAAACACCTAACACGCCGTGATTTGTTGAAGTTTTCGCCTCTGGTTCTTCTTGCGGCCTGCGATGTCGCTCCGGAAGGCAAAACCGAGTCGTTTTTCCATTCCGTCCAATCGTTCAACGATTGGGTCCAATCAAAAGTTTTCAGTCCTTCGAAACTTGCACCCGAATTCTCCGATGCCGACCTGACGCCGGAAGACGGGTTTCGTGTTAATGGAAAAGATGAGGAAGACCCGGATATCGATGTCGAGAATTGGACACTCCGTGTTGAAGGGAAAGTGAAAAATCCAGGGACGTATACGCTTCAACAGATTACCGCCATGCCGAAGCGTGTGATGAACACCAGGCATTGCTGCGTCGAAGGTTGGAGCATGATTCCGAAATGGGGAGGGACGCCTCTCCGCGGTTTTCTTGAGTCCGTGGGGGCCGACCCGCAGGCGAGATATCTTTCAGTTCAATGCGGCGATGACTACTATACCGCGTATGACATGCCGAGCGCGCTGCATCCTCAGACAATGTTATGTTACGAAGCTTACGGCAAACCCTTATCGCTTGAGCATGGCGCCCCCGTCCGAATTGTGATGCCGACAAAACTCGGATACAAAAGCGCGAAGTGGGTCAACAAACTTATCGTTACAAACGAGAAACCGGGGGGATATTGGGAAGACCAGGGATATGATTGGTTTGCGGGAATCTAAATGAAATTTTCTGGCAGCATACGTGTAAGTAGCATTTTCCTGGCGCTGTCGTTTCTGCTCGGTTGTTCGGGTAATTTAAAACAGCACGAAGTGCTTGTTATCAAAAAGACAAATACCTACCACCGCGAAGGATGTCCGCCGACGAACATGGCAAGAACGACAATCATGACTGTTACTGAAGCGAAAATTGAAAAATACAAACCATGCCCGGTGTGCAAGCCGGACGCCGAATAGATTATGAAGCGTAACGACAAAGAATTCCACCATCCGCTGATCATTCGACTGACACATTGGATTAATTTTTTCGCGCTGGGAATTATGGTCGCCAGCGGGTTGCAGATTTATAATGCCTCTCCGATATTGAATTTTGAATTTCCGTCTATCATAATGTTGGGAGGATGGCTCGCAGGCGCACGTATGTGGCATTTTTTTGCAATGTGGATCCTTTTTTCCAACGGCATTGTGTGGGTGGGTTACAATATCGCTACGAGGCACGGCCGAAGGACGACAATTTTCAGGAAGGAAGATGTTTCCGGAGTTCTGCCGATGGTCCAGTACTATATGAGAATCCGGAAGGAACATCCGCCAGTCAAGAAGTACAATTCACTGCAAAAGCTCGCCTATACTTCCGTTGCATTCCTTGGTGTTGGTTCCATACTAAGCGGAGTCTCGATCTACTGGCCTGTGCAGTTCAGTTTCATCACTGCTCTGTTCGGCGGTTATGACGCTGCTCGCGGCTGGCACTTTTTCTTCACTATGTCGTTTGTTTTCTTCTTTTTTGGCCATATCTTTATGGTGGTTATTTCCGGTTGGTCGAATTTTGTATCTATGATCACCGGATGGAAGAAAACAGTCAGCAATGGATAATACTGAATCACCAAGGACTCAATCATTCTTTTACGCGGGTGACTTCCCCTTGTGATTTCGACCGATAATATGAAAATCAAGTACATCGGTCTGTTCCTATTCATGTTGTCATCGCGGGGGTAAAGGTTCTATCTAAGTCCAGGCGGGATGTCCAAGATAAGAAATCCACCGAGACGACACTTTGGTCGGAACAAAAGCTCCTGAGATCCAACCGGATCAATGGATCAACTCGTCTCCGCTGCGGTTTAGCGAACTTCATGGCAAAGTCATCCTGTAGAATTTTAGACTTTCGGGTGCTACAACTGCAGGAATACCATTCCGCGTGCGAAAGCATGGTCCGAAGAATTCAACAATGACAGTTTCGTCATCATCGGTGTGTGGACCCAGGGAATTTGAACTCGAAAAAATCGCCGCACCGTGTTCAACGCCAGACCGAAGAACTGGGAATAACGTACGCAGTTGTTACGGACAACAATTATAAAACGCGGGAATCAATTGGCCGACGCTGTATTTAATCTACAAGAATGGAACTGTTCGCTACATCCATATCGGAGAAGGAAATCATGATGAGACTGAACAGAAAATTATTTCTTTGCTCGCTGAGTCGCCCGGAAATTAAAAAAGCAGGCGATGCACGGTTAGTTATGGAGAGGCTAGGGTCAGAAGCGCGTCGGCGAAATCTCAATTTAAAGAGAATTGTTTTCTTGTCTCTTTGCTTGGCTTTATGTATTACCTCTTCTCAATCAAGTCGCTGCAATCCGCTCCATTCCGCTCGTCTGACCGTGAACAACCTCAAGAGAACATTTCTTTATTATATTCCGAAGCATTTGACTCAAACGCCGAAGCTTGTCTTCGTCCTTCACGGGTCGGGGATGGAAGCAAAAGGGATGCAAGTACTGTCGGGGGCGCAGTTTGATAAACTCGCTGACAAGAATAAGGACATTATTGTAGTTTACCCGCAGGGATACGGACGATATTGGAACGATTGCAGAAAATCCGCCACATTTGATTCGAAAAAGCTCAAGGTCGACGACATTGCTTTCTTCGAAAGCATGGTCAAATATTTCAAGGAAAATTATGCCATTGATGAACAGCATGTTTTTGCGGCAGGGTACTCGAACGGAGCCCAAATGTGCTTCAAGCTTGCCAAGGAGCGGCCGGGTGTGTTTAAAGGATTTGCCGCAGTGACTGCAAATCTCCCGGCGGAGACAAACGATGATTGCGTTCAATCGCACCAGCCTGTTTCCATGCTTCTTCTGAACGGTACTGCAGACCCGATCAATCCGTATAATGGCGGCATCGTGAAAGCCGGCGATGGCAAGGAACGGGGGGAAGTAATGTCCACAAACCAAACCTTGCAGTACTGGCTGGGGCTAGCGAAGGGCGATACAACTTCAATGAAAGAATATGATTTCCCGGATGTCAACACAAAGGACAAATCGACTGCAATACAATACACGTATGATTGCGTTCAATCGGAAAAAAAAGTGGTATTGATCAAAGTCATCAACGGCGGGCACATTTTTATGAATGCGGGTTTCCGTTTGTGGCCGAGAGTTTTCGGCAATGTCAATAAAGACATTAATGCGCCTCAAGTCATTATGGAATTTTTTCGAAGTCTCCATTGAAAAGCTCTAAGAGGAAAAGTGGATTCTGGCGAAAGCCGGAATGACGTTAAGACTGAACTTGGAACACAAGCGAATTCATTGTTTCCTATCCGCATAAATTGTATCTTTATAGAGAACGAGATCCATTGGCTGAGAACAATGAAAGGAAATGCGAATGTCCGAAAATACATCTATCGAATTACGGTGCAATAAAAATAATGGCGGGTCGTACACTGCCCACACGTACGTAAACGGAAAGAAAAATGACGAAGCCGGATTTTCCGTAAACCGGGGAAATGTGGATCTGATCATTCTGTTGCACGCCAAAGTGAAGAAACTTTATCCATCTGCGGAAATTCGCATAAAAGGCTTGGATAAAATGGCCATGGATCTGATTCTTCGTTCGGAGCGCGGCGAGCCGCAGGGAAATAAGACAAAATAGAGAATTCAGGACTCCGAATTTAAAACTTAGAAGAGAGAACTTCGAACACGGAACCCACAACCACGAATCCCGCATTCAACATACCCCCCCCGCCGCTAAAGTCAACCTTTGTTACCGGCTTGGCCCTCGTTTCAATGGTTGTCGCACTGTTTTTATTTGTGACCGATATCGGCGGACTGGTTTCCTATGTAAACCTTACGAACAGTGCGGAATACCAGATGGCAATGCGGCTGATGCAGACATACGAAACTGATGCCGGTTCTTTATCTCTCAATTCAGAGTGGATATTGACATCGAGTATAATCAGTTTGGTCCTAAACCTTGCAACCGTCATTGCTTCTTTCGGGTTGTTCAAGCGCATGCCTTGGGGTCGGATTTCATTCATTTCCCTTGTCTGGATTCAGGCGGGATATTACATTGCCTCGTCGATCGGCGGATACTACCTGGCTCAATCATTTCTTGGCAAAACAGGAATCGTTCAGTTGCTCGGCGGCTCCGGAATTATGGCTTTCGGGGAATTTGCGATCTTCCTAAGTGTCATCATCGTCGTTGCAGTTGCTTTGTTCATCGTTCGGAAATTGTCGTCGGCCGACGTGCGCAGGGAATTCAACAGACAACACTAATAACCTCTTCCAAAATTCTGCATAGATTGTTCTTCGCACCTATTACTTCCACTGGCCAAACAGGGCGAACATATCGCTGTTTACTTCTGCGATTGAAAATCGTATCTTTATAGCAAACGGGAATTCCCGACGATAACAACTAGAACCTATCTCAAAAACATGTCACTTGATCCTTCGATGCGCTCACTCCGTTCGCTTACTCAGGATGAACGGGCCATTTGTTCACCCTGAGCAAGTCCACCAAAGGGGGACGCGTCGAAGGGCTAACGCAAGCCATTTTTGAGATGGCTTCTACCTAAATCACGAACATGCTCCATCAAAAAACCATCATACCAGACAACGCTTATGTTAAATATCGCATTATTCGGCCCGCCAGGAGCCGGAAAAGGGACTCAATCAGAATTCCTTATAAAAAAATATGACCTATTTTACATCTCTACAGGTGACCTGCTTAGAAAAGAAATCGCTAACCATACAAAATTGGGACTTGAGGCTCAAAGTATTATTGCATCGGGAGGATTAGTCTCGGACGAAATCATCGTTCAAATTATTGAAAAGACAATTACCGATAATCCGGATTCCAACGGCTTTCTGTTCGACGGATTTCCGCGCACCTATATCCAGACGTATATCCTGGAAGGATTGATGTTAAAACTGAATACTTCGTTAACGTGCCTAATCAGTTTGATTGTGCCAGAAGAAGTATCAGTTGCCCGTCTTTTGAATAGAGGAAAAACATCCGGTCGTATGGACGATAATGAAACCGTCATCCGCAACCGGCTTAAAGAATACCACGAGAAGACGCTCCCTGTTTTACAGTTCTATAAAGACAAAGGCATCTACTTTGAAGTGGACGGCAGCACCGGAATCGAAGAGGTCACAGCCGGCATATCCGAAATCATCAAGCAGGAATTAAGCAAGCGCTTGCTCAATATAGTTCTCTTTGGCTATCCCGGATCGGGGCGTGGATCTCACGGAAAAGCGATTGCGAAAGAATTCGGATTGGAATATGTAGCGACGGGAGAAATGCTTCAGCAGGAGATTGAAAAAAAGTCGGAGATTGGGAAGAAGATTACAGAACTGTACGAAAATGGCCAACTCGTAGGAGACGAAATCGTCGTACAATTAATAGAGAAGAAGCTGGCCAATCATAAGGACGTTAAGGGATTTATCTTTAAAGGATTTCCGCGAACGTTGGTTCAGTCCTACATCTTAGACGGCTTGTTAAAAAAACACGACTCTTCTATTGCAAAGATCATCGAAATAGAAGTGCCGATGCTGGAACTCATCAACAGGCTGGATGAAAGAAGCAAGACAGACCGTTGCATGCCGTATGATACCAGCACGGCAAAAATTGTCAAACGCTTGGGAGAGCACGAAAAGAAAACCGTCCCTGTCATTGAAAAGTACAATCAATTGCATGGAGTGGTAAAAATTGACGGCATGGGGTCGTTTGACGATGTATACAAAAGGATTTCATTCGAAGTCGAAAATGGATTCAAGAATATGAGATAAAGAAAGGCAGCGATCGATAGCCGTCAAATATCAATAATATTTGGAGGTGTTGTTATGGGCGAAATGCATGTAAATTACATCGCCATTGTTGTTGCGGCAATTATCAATATAGTTGTCGGGGCAATATGGTACGGGCCGATGCTGTTCGCAAAACAATGGATGGCATGGAATAACATGTCCCCCGACGATATAAAAAACGCCAACCCCGGGCCGCTCTACGCTCAATCGTTCGTTGCCACGCTGGTGACGTATTTTGTTCTTGCGCTGCTTATACGCAACATGAATGCGACCACGGCGGCCGAAGGCATGAAGACGGCGTTCATGGTTTGGCTCGGTTTCATTACAACCGTGCAATTTACTGCAAATATTTTTTCGCCGAAGAAAATTGAGTCGTACTTCCTCGATACCGGATACCAGCTCGTAACCATGCTGCTTGCAGGCGTTGTTCTTTCGTTATGGCAATAGGAGCGACGCCGCGTAAAATGTGATGGATGCAACCCGATCGGCTTCGCACTCTTTAAAACGTAGCCTGAGCCGAGGCACTTCTGTTGGAAAAACCGTTGCAAAATCATCCGGGAAATAATACATTAGTGAAGAGCAGGCGGTTCTTAAGATCGCTAATACTACAGGAGGAAGCAGAATGGCCGATGTTCCAGCACAATCCAAGAAACTGCAATGGAAGTGGGTGGGGATCACGTTTCTGTTGGAGGTGGTGTTTTACCTGACGCCGATTCTCTTTGTGAGCGGAGTATTTGGAAATTATATTATTACTATTAAGGCAGAAATTTTTATCGGCGCATGGTCTTTCGGAGGAGCGATCCTCCTTCCGGCAATCACCGGATTCCTGTCTGAAGGGATCACTATCTGGGAACCGGCGATTGCGGGCGTAGTGCTGGTCGCAATTTGGTATGTCGCATTTCGCCTTTTTTTCGCGAGTTACATCGCTCCGGGAATTTCAGAAGACGTTCCATATCTTGCCCTTATCATGATCATAATTTTTCTTCTGTCATTGTTGGGAGCGTGGTATGGCGAACGCGCGCAAAAGCTTTGGAGAACTAAAACCGCTGAGTAGGTTGTAGGGCCGCTCAGGTTCGGAATGCTGGGTTTTTCTCTTTGAGAGTTTTCTCGATAGAGAATTATCCATCGTATATTGTCTAGTAAAAATTGCATTTGCGATTCATGTCATCCGCATCGGCAGCCGCAACCCTGGCGGGTGTGGCAGGCTTTGTTTTTGAAATTAAAACAGCACGAGAATAACAAAGTGAAAACGATAGGACTAATTGGTGGAACAAGCTGGGTCTCGACGGTAGAGTATTACAGAATAATCAACACACTCACCAACGAACGCCTTGGCGGACTTACCTCCGCTAAAATTCTTCTCTACTCGATAAATTTTGAAGAATTCAAACCCCCCGCAGATCCTACCGGCTGGGAACCGGCTGGTGAGATGCTGACCGGGATTGCCCGCAGGCTTGAAGATGCCGGAGCTGACTGCATCCTTCTGTGCGCAAATACTCCGCACATGGTTGCCGGCGACATTCAGAATAGAATCCGGATTCCGCTTTTGCATATCGCTGAAATGACTGCGAAAGAAATATTGAAACAAAAACTTACAACCGTCGGCCTGCTTGGAACACAATTCACGATGGAACTCCCATTTTTCAAAGATAAATTGTCGAGTCACGGTATTCAGACATTGATTCCGAACGATAATGATAGGATATTTATCCATTCATCAATCTACGCCGAATTTGGAAAGGGGATTTTTGCGAGCGAGACAAAGAATCGATATCTTCAAATCATTGAGAATCTAAAAAGGAGAGGGGCAGAAGGAGTAATTCTCGGCTGCACTGAAATTCCGATGCTGCTGAGTCAGAAAGATTTTGATATCCCCGTTTTTGACACCACCGCAATTCATTCTCGGTCCGCGGTCGATTTTGCCTTGAGTGAAGAAGGCATGAAAAGTTAGAGAAACGAAAGTCGATTGCACCATTTCCTAAATCATACTTATACCACAACTATGAAAAACCAGTCCATCATATTGCTCCTTATTGCCGCCATGGCATGCAGGTTTTCCATTTCATTCAGCCAGTCCAAAACACAAATGCAGGGAACCGACGCGCTTGCATCGCATATAGACTCCACCGTGGAAGCTCGTAATGACTTTTTCCTCTTTGCTAACGGAAAATGGTTCAAAGAAAACCCAATTCCTGCGAGTGAATCGTACAATGGTCTTTGGTTAATGATCCAGGATACGATTAATGCGCAAATCCGCAATATCTGCGAATCTTCTTCGGCCCTGGCCAATGAAGAAAAAGGAAGCAAGAAGCAAAAGATCGGCGATTTCTTTTCTACGGGAATGGACAGTGGTTCCCTCAACAAAAAAGGGATCACAGATTTGAAAAATGAATTTGTGATGATCGATGAGATTCAAGACCTTAGGGGAGTCATAAAAGCTGCTGCGTATATTCACGCTGTCTCCGCTTCGCCGATATTTGGTTTTGAGGTAGGGCAGGATGAAAAGATCAGCAGTAAGAACGCAATACTTATCTGGCAAGGGGGATTAAGCTTGCCCGACCGCAATTTTTATTTTGATACTGATTCGCGCGCATTGACGATCCGGAAAAAGTTTCTTACCCATCTCAATAACATGTTTACGATTATTGGCTACGATGGCAATAAAGCCAGTCAAGCCGCGGGACGCGTCATGGATCTGGAAACTGCGATTGCAAAAGCCTCCCGTAAACGGGAAGATACACGCGACCCGCTCAAGAATTATCATAAAATTTCCTTTAATCAACTGACGGAATCTACCCCGAATCTCGACTGGGCTGTTTTTTTGGATGCTGTTGGGCTGAAGAACGTAGACACGGTTGTCGTCGGTCAGCCGGAATTCTTGACGGCTATCAATGAATATCTAAAATCATTCTCTCTCGACGACTGGAAAAATTATCTCAAGTTTCATCTCGTCCGCGGACTTGCTCGCTATATGGACGACAAAACATACCTTGAGTCGTTCAGTTTTTATTCGACGACATTGCGCGGGATACAGGAACCAAAGCCCCGGTGGAAACGCGTTGTCGAACAAACAGACGGCTTGCTCGGCGAACTGATCGGACAGGTCTATGTTGCTGAATATCTGCCGAAAGGGACTAAAGAAAAACTTCTGGAAATCGGGAATGCGATTAAAACGGTATACGCGGAACGGATCAAACAATTGGACTGGATGAGCGAGTCCACAAAAGAGAAAGCGCTGAAGAAACTGAGTGCAATCATCATGAAGGTTGGATATCCCGATAAATGGAAAGATCTAAGCAGCTTGCACATTGACCGATCCTCGTACGTCCGCAATGTAATGAACGCAAACAAATGGGAATTCGAGTATATGGTTTCGAAATACGGGAAGCCCGTAGACCGGACTGAATGGGATATGGAGCCGCAGACATACAACGCATACTACAACCCGTCGAATAATGAAATCGTCGTGCCTGGATGTAATATCATCGTCTCGGGCTATGAGCACGTGTTGGCCGATGACGCAATTCTCTATTCCGTTATTGGCGGCTCGACGTTTGGTCATGAGATCACTCACGGGTTTGACGACCAGGGAAGCAAGTACGATGCGTCGGGCAACCTGAACAATTGGTGGACGTCTGAAGACAGTGCCAAGTTTTACGCCAAGACTAAAATGATCGTCAAACAATTTGACGAGTACGTCGCCGTCGACAGTTTGCACATCAACGGCGAGCTGACGCAGGGAGAAAATATTGCGGACCTTGGCGGAATCATGATGGGATACGAGGCATTTAAAAAGACGAGCCAGTACAAGAATCATGAAATCATTGCGGGCTTAAATCCCGACCAGCGATTCTTCCTCGGTTACGCTCTTGCCTGGATGTGGAACGATCGCCCTGAAGCGATTGCAAATCAAGTGCGGAGCAACGAACACTCGCCGGCTAAATTCCGCGTCATCGGGCCGTTGACGGATATGCCGGAGTTCTATTCAACGTTTGGAATTAAACAGGGGGACCCAATGTGGCGGGCGGATAGTGTCAGAGTGAAAATCTGGTAATAGAGATCGAATCCCTGAAGCAGGCGGAGAAATTGCTGGCCCGCGAAGATGGAAAATTATGAAAAGTCTTTTCAACATATCCGACAACAAAGAAATCGTCGACCGCATCAACAGTCTGTTTTCCGAATCGAAAAGAGAGTGGGGGACGATGAATGTTTCGCAAATGCTCGCACACGTGCAGACGCCGTTAAAAATCGCATGCGGTGAATTAAGGCTGAATCGGAGCCTGGCAGGGTTCGTGTTCGGAAGAATCGCAAAGAGGAAATTGTCGGGCGAAAAACAGTGGAGGAGAAACATGCCGACGGACAAAAACTTCGTGATAAAGGATAAAAGGAATTTTGAAGAAGAGAAGGCCAAGCTGCTCGCATTGGTTCATCGGTTTGGTCAGTCGGGCCCTGGAGGGATTTTGAACAAGATGCACCCCTTTTTCGGGAATCTAACGGCAGACGAGTGGGATAAGTTAATGTGGAATCATCTCGACCACCATCTCCGGCAATTCGGCGCATAATCTTGCCGGATTCATGCGGACGTGTCATGTCGACCACCCTGCTATGTAATAAAATCAATTCTACCAAATATCAATTTTCAATTGGAGGCACTATGGCAAGAAACATTGTTACCGGTATCGCAATACTGTTTCTATTTTCGTTACCTGTGGCCGCACAGGACTCGTCTCCTCTACAGAATCCATCGCCGAGACAGGAACGGGATAAACTTGCATTTTTAGTGGGCACGTATGCAACCGAAACGCACATTATGCCTGGTCCGATGGCTCCGAACGGAGGATCCGGAAAAGGTACCACCGTAATGACGTGGGGATTGGATTCGATGTTCGTCATGATCGACGAACAAAGCGTCAACAAAGTGTTCGGAGAATATAAGGGACATGGAATGCTGGGGTACGATAGACAGGCTGGAAAATATGTTTTATCGATGTTCAACAATTTCGGCGACACTCCCCAATACCGTGGAACGTTTAACGGTGATACTCTCACGTTGATGACCAAAGTGGAGTTCCCCGGAGGAGCATTTGAACAGAAACTTGTGTGGTTCAGCGAACACAATACAATTCGCCTGAAGATATTTAACGATATGGGCAAAGGATACACACTGACTATTGAAGAGACATCTGTTCCTTCAACCCAAAACAAGAAATAGTCCCTCTCCACATTAGTCGGAATAATATTCCACCTTTCTCTTTTATTGAATTGTTGAAATATTTTTCATCGGCTGCAGAATGGGAAAAAAGGACAATAGAGTAGATTCGTACATAGCGAAATCGGCAGACTTCGCGGAACCAATTCTTATTCATTTGCGCAGCCTGGTCCATAAGGGCTGTCCCGATGCACAAGAGACCATAAAGTGGGGATTTCCTCATTTTGAATATAATGGAATCCTTTGCAGCATGGCAGCGTTCAAGCACCATTGCGCATTTGTGTTGTGGAAAGCGTCGGCGATGTCCGATTCGCGCAAACTTCTTTCGAAAATTGGGAAAACAGCTATGGGGAATTTCGGACAGCTGAAGTCTCTGGTGGATCTCCCATCTGACAAAACAATGATCGGCTATATTAAAGAAGCCGCAAAACTCAACGATGAAGGAGTGAAGGCGCCATCCCGATCTAAATCCGTCGGGAAAAAATCGCTGAAAATCCCTGAGTATTTTAAAAAGGCAATCGCAAAGGACAAAAGAGCTTCGCTCACCTTCGAAAGTTTCAACTATTCAAACAAAAAAGAGTACGTTGAATGGATCGCGGATGCGAAGACCGAAGAGACAAGGGCTAAGCGGCTGGCTAGTTCGATTGCATGGCTTTCCGAAGGGAAGGTGCGCAACTGGAAATATATGAAGAAGTAGGATCTTCCCCGGCCGCAAAACCGAGTTGGAGGGAAAAGACTTTTGAAAGTAAAGAAAGTTGTTTTTATACACGGAATGTTTGTCACCAACCGCTGTTGGAACGACTGGGAGAATTATTTTAACGAGCGCGGCTTTGAGTGCGAGGCTCCGGCATGGCCGCTAAAGGATTTGTCCCCGGGCGAATTGCGGGCAAAGCATCCCAACTGCGATGGCGAAGGGAAAATCACGCTCGGCGATGTTGTTTCATTTTTTGAAAAGCATATTGCGTCTCAACGTGAGGATACAATTCTCATCGGGCACAGCATGGGCGGATTGATAGTACAGATTTTATTGAGCAGAGGGCTCGGTTGGGCGGGAGTTGTGATCGACAGCGCTCCGCCGCTGGGAGTTGTTACGCCGAAATTCTCTTTCTTGAAATCAAATTGGCCGCTATTGAACCCGTTTCCCTCGATGACAACGCCCGCGTTGTTGACGAAAAGTCAATTTCAATACGCCTTTGCCCGCCACCTGACCGGAAATCGGTTGGATCGAGGCTACGACGGAGTGGTGCCGCAAAGCAAATTGGTGGGCTGGGGCGCGTTGACAAGCATTGCGAAGATTGATTTTACAAAAAAAAAGAATGTTCCGTTGTTGTTTATTGCGGGTGAAGATGACAATATCATTCCGGCATCGTTGAACGAGTCGAACTTCAGGAAATATTCAAAAAACGGTTCACGAACCGATTACAAGGTTTTTCCGCGAAGAACGCATTACTTGCTTAACGATGATGGATGGCAGGAAATAGCGGACTATATTCTGAAATGGTTACATGCTCTGTAAACTTTGAGGGAGAATTGCTTAACAAGGCGGGGGGGTGAAATGTTCGCGCAGAAAATGAGCATTCTTAAGAGAGGGAGAGTCACACGACGATTGGGGGAGGTTTCTTTTCTTGAATATTCTTCCATTCATGAGCAAGCATTCTGTACAACACCAAGTCGACAAAATGGTCGTAGAGCCATTCTCCTTCTTTAATGACGCCTTCTTTGATGAATTGTAGCCGTTCGGGAATCGCACAGCTTTTAGTGTTTCCGGTTGCACATTTAATCTCTACCCGGTTCAGTTTGAATTCATTGAAGGCATAATTCACAAGAACCCGGCAGGCTTCTGTCATTATGCCTTTTCCTTGAAAGTCCTCCCCGAGCCAATAGCCGATCATCACGGTTCTGTTCTGCCAATCGATCGGATGATAGCCGATCGCTCCGGCTAATTCATTCTTGAAGCAAATGACCGTTTGAAACCCTTTTTTGCTGGAATACTGTTCTTGCGAAAGGCGGACGAAAGCGTGAGTATCGTTGATGGACATGTTGCCGTCCAGCCACGGAAGCCAACGGCGAAGATGCTGGCGGTTTCGATTGATCAAAGCGAAAAGCTTTTCTGCATCGGCTTCTTCGATGAGGCGGAGCTCTGCGGGGAAATTATGTGGGAAGGGGATTCTCATGGATAGACTCTATACTGTAATTCCAAAATAATTCTAAACTTCTCTATTTGCAAGTCCCCGTCCCCCGCCGTTCATTGTTCGATGTGAATGATAGGCAATTGTGGGTGTGAGCCTCTCGCAGTTATATTCGATGTTGAACCGCATTGTAGAATCTCGTATTTTGCTTTCCGATGACAATACCAAAGAAATATATTGCACATCTCGACCTTGATTGTTTCTTTGTCTCTGTTGAACGAATTAAGAATCCAGCCCTTAACGGCAAGCCGATGGAAGGGGAGTCGTCGCTTCCGCATCGTATGAAGCCCGAAAGTTCGGTGTTCGTTCTGCAATGCCGACCCGTCGTGCGCTGCAACTTTGCCCTCAATTGATTGTTGTCCGGGGAAACCACGAAGAGTACGGCGATTATTCGAATAAATTATATAAACGAATGTTCGATTTTACGCCGATTGTGGAGCGTGCATCGATTGATGAAATGTATATGGATTTTACGGGATGCGAATCGCTGTATGGCAATGATCTGCCTGCGCTCATGACAACACTTCGGCAGCTCGTCTGGAAAGAATTTTCCCTCCCATGTACAATTGCGCTTGGCTCAAACAAATATATCGCTAAGATCGCTGCCGGAACGGTAAAACCAGCCGGAGTCTGTTTTGTTCCTCACGGCGAGGAGAAGAACTTTCTCGCGCCGTTGCCGATTGATGTCCTTCCCGGCGTCGGGACAAAAACTGCGCCTTTGCTGCGAGAAAAGGGCTTTCGCACAGTTGCGGATATACAAAGGACTTCGCGCAAACAAATGAATACGCTGTTGGGCGAAGTTGGAACGCATCTTTTTACGATTGCCAACGGCGAAGGGCCTGACGCTTTAACTGTTGACTGGGAACGGAAAAGCATCAGCAGAGAAGAGACATTTGACCACGACATTGGCGATATCAGTCAAGTTACAAAAATCCTTCACTCGCTTTCGGAAGATGTCTGCTCCACGCTTCGTTCCTATCACTGGAAAGCAAAGACGGTTTCACTGAAACTACGCTATGCCGATTTCACGACTCTGACGCGTGCAGTGACCATTAAACCCACTGAAGACGATACCGTCGTTTTCGTTGCTGTCAATGAATTATTCCGCGCCGCATATTCAAGGAAAAAGCTTGTGAGATTATTGGGAGTCCGGTTATCCAATTTTAGCGACAGAGAAGGAGGGGAGCTTGATCTTTTTCCCGGCGACGGCAGACGTTCCCAGATGTTCGATGCTGTTGATAAGCTGCGTAAGAAATTCGGCGACGATGTAATTCACGTCGGAAGTTAATGAATGAGACGGGTTGGGCTTTCTCTACCTTCCGGCTGATTTTAATGCATGCTTCAGCAATTCCTGAATCGTTGTTTCTTTTCCGTTCAACTCTGCAAGCGCCGTCCTTATTGATTTCTCAGCAGAAGCACGGTTATAGCCAAGGGAAATCAAGGCCATCAATGCTTCAGCCCGAATGCCTTGTCCGGCATCTGTTGAACCGGCAGGCAGCGAACCGGTATCGAGTTTTGCTATCTTATCGCGAAGTTCTACGATCAATCGTTCCGCGGTTTTCTTCCCCACACCCGGGATTGCAGTCAAGGCGGAGACGTCGGCCTGGGCGATCAAGTTTTGCAATTCATTCGGCTGAACTCCGGACAAAATGCCCTGTGCGATTTTCGGTCCTATCCCTGAAACTGAAATCAACAATCGAAAGATTTCCCGTTCCGCTTCGGTAGCGAAACCGTAAAGCTGGAGAATGTCTTCTCGGACATGTGTATAGGTAAGTATCGTAACGGAAGAACCCGTTTCGCCCAGTTTTTCATATGTCGACAAGGGGATGCTTACGGCATATCCAACGCCGTTCACATCAACAACGATTTCCGTCGGAGACTTTCGATACAGAATCCCTTTGAGATGGCTGAACATAGTAGGACAATTGGGAATTAGGAATTAAAACAAAAAATATTAGACGCACTGGATTTCAATCTACCATCTAACTATTTACTCTTTACTTCTCACTTCTTACTTCTTATTTCTCACTTTTGTATTCCCTCTAACAATTCTTTCCGGATGTGCTTCGACGAATGATTTCCAGCTCTTGAAGCCTGCTCGCGGGCGTGTGATTCTGTGTGAATGGCAGACGGCAACAGCAAGAGCATCCGTTGCGTCAAAGAATTTCGGCGTCGTATTTATTTTCAGAAGGCTCTTGATCATGTATTGGACTTGCTCCTTTGAAGCGGCACCGTTTCCGACGACGGACTTTTTGATTTCACGTGGAGAATATTCTGAGATGGGAACCTCGAAGTTGACCCCTGCCAGCATTGAAACTCCCCGCGCTTGGCCGATTTTCAGAGCAGACTGAACGTTTTTACTGTAAAACGCAGTCTCGATTGCAAATTCGTCCGGGTGGAATTTCTCAATGATGCGGCACAATTCAGAATAAACCCTCCGCAAGCGGAGCGGCATCGAGTCCTCCGAAGGAATGCGGATAACGCCGACATCAAGTACGCTTAGCGCTGTCCCGTTTTTCCTGATGACACCGTACCCTGTGATGAGTGTACCCGGATCGACTCCGAGGATAATCATTGGTTTTGTTTGATGTCAGTTTCCAAAGCTCGCCAGGACTTTTTCGTCAATATCGAAGTTAGCGTAGACATGCTGTGTATCGTCGTGTTCTTCAAGGACTTCCATCAATTTAAGAACTCTTTCTGCGTCGGGGCCTTCCACCTTTACCGTATTCTCGGGAACCTTATGGATCTCAGCCTCTTCGATGGGGATGCTCTTACTTTCGATCGCTTTTTTCACCGCTTCGAAGGCCTCGGGAGACGTCGTTATTTCAAACGAATCGCCGTCGAGCCTTAGGTCATCCGCGCCCGCATCAAGAACGATCGATAACATATCATCTTCGGACATTGTTCCTTTCGGAGTGCGGATAGTTCCTTTCTTGTGGAACATCCACGCGACCGAACCGGTTGCGCCGAACTTCCCGCCGTTTCGTTCGAGCAGATGCCGGATTTCAGAAACCGTTCTGTTTTTATTGTCGGTGACCGATTCGATAATCAACGCGACGCCGCCGGGGCCGTAGCCTTCGTACGTGACATCCTCATATGAAACGCCGGGAAGTTCACCCGTTCCCTTCATGACGGCGCGCTTTATGTTGTCCGCGGGCATGTTGCTGCCTTTGGCTTTGTCGATTGCAAGCCGTAAGCGCGGATTGCCGGACGGGTCACCGCCCCCTGATTTTGCTGCGATGGTGATTTCTTTTATGATTTGAGTAAAAATCTTTCCGCGGCGCGAATCTGTGACCGCTTTCTTTCTTTTGATCGTTGCCCATTTTGAATGACCTGACATGATGTGTCTCCTTACAATTCCAGGTTCAATAAATTTTAGAAGTTATTTCAAAACCCCGGATCATGTCATTCAGAGGAGCGTCGCGAAGAAGAATCCATGTTTTCCTGCCGGATCGATGATCAGATTCTCCCGAAGGGATGCCTTCGGCATTCGCTTCGCTCAGAATGACAACACAAAGCACTTTTGAGATGAACTCTAGTGAATTCCATTCCCTGCGGCCGCCGTCCGTAGATCTTTGATTTTCAGTTGCGGGAGCTGAACTCCTGAAAAATCGCTCTCATCAACGGCAAATACAATGTCGTAATACTTGTCCCCGTTGTTGACTCGCTCCAGCAAATATCCAAGATTGAAACCGATACAGTCTAAAGTAATATTGTTCTTTTTAATCTTGAAACGTAAATGATTTTTCCCAACAATCTTTGCCTGTCCTAACGCCTCGACGCGCCGCGCAACAAATGTAGGTCTCATATTTTTCGGGCCAAACGGCGCAAATTGTTTCAGTAATCGAGTGTACTTCGGAGTGAGTTCTCCGAGGTCGATCTCTGCATCGATCGTAATGACCGGAGTAAGAAGTTCCTCTGTTAACAGCTCTTTCGCAATTGCATTAAATGCCTCCTTAAATTCCTCGACGCGGTCGACTTCGAGGGTCAGCCCGGCGGCATATTTATGCCCGCCAAACTGGAGGAGTTTATCTTCGCACCGTTTCAGGGCCTGATAGATATTGAACCCCGCAATACTGCGTGCGGAGCCTTTTGCCACGCCATCTACCGTCGTCATCATGATTGCCGGGCGATAATATTTTTCCACCATCCGGGACGCAACAATCCCGACAACACCCGGGTGCCATTGTTCCTGATGAAGGATGATTGCGCCGTCGCTTTCAACATCAAGAAATTCCTTGACGAGCTGCTGTGCATGGGTGAAAACATCCTCGTCAATTTTGCGCCGGTTGATGTTTTCTTCCTCCAGCACTCGAGCAAAATCTACTGCCGAAGCGTAGTCGTCAGTGACAAGGAGTTCTACTGCCCGCTTTGCGTCGCCGAGCCTTCCGACTGCATTGATTCTCGGCGCCAGCACGAATACCACTTGGCCGGTCGTCGTCGCATCTGGTTTGAGTCCGGCGCTGTCGAGGAGGGCTTTGATGCCCGGCCGGGGATGTGTTGTAATGATTTCGAGTCCCAGTTTTACAAAGGCGCGGTTCTCGTCGATCAGCGGAACGATATCGGCCGTTGTAGCGAGCGCGACGAAGTCAAGGTATTTTCCGATCTCCAACTCGGTGCCGACCGTTCGCGCCAGGGCTTGAATCAACTTGAATCCAACTCCGGTGCCGCACAGGCTCTTGAATGGATACCCGCACGACGGTTTCAACGGGTCGAGCACAGCGACCGCTTTCGGCAGTTCATTACCCGGCTCATGGTGGTCGCAGATGATAACATCGAGGCCGAGCGATCGCGCATATTCTACTTGATCAACCGCGGTAATCCCGCAATCGATGGAGACCAGAAGACCCGTGCCTTGTTTTTTGGCATAGTCTATACCCGCGCGCGAAATTCCATATCCTTCTTTGATCCTGTCGGGGATATAATAGGCAACGTCGCATCCCAGTTCTTTGAAGAAAAGATACAGCATGCCGGCGCCGTTCGTTCCGTCGACGTCATAATCTCCATAAACCAGAATCTTCTCATTTTTCGTCCGGGCCGAGAGAATTCGTTCAACGGCAAGATACATTCCGTCCATAAGGAACGGATCGTGGAACTCGCTCTCCGAGGGGCGAAAATAGCGGCGAGCTTTTTCGAAATCATCAATACCGCGGTTGACGAGGATCGTCGCGAGCGAGGGAGCGATAGAGAGTTCATCGGACAGTTTCTTGACGAGCGATGGGTCGGCGGGTTCCGAAATTGTCCATCGGTATTCTTTGATAGGTGTCAATGCTTTCTCCTCCAAGCGATTGAATACACCGTTACACACGGTTATTCAATTCCTGATTTGAAAAAGCATCTGTACCACGCGCGAAAACGTTCTTCCTGCAATATTTCTGAGGTATGTCGGTAAGCCGAATTCTGTCTTCTTCCGCCCATGCTTGCGCATCGGCGGAAGGAGGCAATCATTTATCTCGAATCGTTTTTACAAACGAACTGAAGCGACCTACCCATTCCGTTTTTGCTTCCGCAAAGTTGAGTAGGCATCTCTTCTTCCGGCAAACGTTATCGGTTCGCAGGAAAACGGAATTTACTTGGTCTTTCTCCCGGTGGGGTTTGTCCTGCCGTCGTTATCACTAACGCCGCGGTGCGCTCTTACATTAAGGTCTCCAATGGAAACCCGCACCTTTTCACCCTTGCACCGGCAAATGCAAATGCATCGTCCGGAGCGGTATATTTTCTGTGACACTTTCCGTAAGATTGCTCTTCCTGGATGTTATCCAGCACCGTGCCCGTCCCGCGGAATCTCTGCGAGAATCCGCGGAATGGAGTTCGGACTTTCCTCCTAAATAATGTACAGCAGTATTTAAGCGATTGCCTGACGTACGCCCAGTGTTGCATGCAAGAATATTAAGTGAACGAGTCAGCACGTGATATAGATGTATGAATTAAATTTCATTTTTTCCCGAGCGAACGCCCCGATTATTGTGCGTGCTCGTCGATGCTTTCGTTTGCCAAGCGGTCGGCTTCCTTGTTTTTCTCGCGCGCCACATGTTTGATTGAGAATTCAAACTGCGAAGAACGGAGAATCTCCTGCACTTGGTCAAATAGTTTTTTTAATGTCCGGTCTTTGACTTTATACTCGCCGTTCAACTGCCGGACCATCAATTCACTGTCGGAGTGAAGTACCAACTTGCTGCACGAAAATCCGTTTGCCTCCCCGATCAAGGCATTAACCCGGCGCAGGCACTCGATCAGAGCGCTGTACTCAGCGACATTGTTGGTCACTTTCCCAAGATATTTCTTTCCCTCTGCCAGCACATTCCCCGATTCATCCTTGAGAACGACGCCAATTCCACCCTGCCCCGGATTTCCCCGCGCAGCGCCATCGGTGAATCCGTGGATCGTCATGCTACTTTTTCACTCGCTTGTGCAAGCTCGGCCGAAATAATAATCCTGCCGCAATGTTCACACATGAACATTTTGCTCTGGGTGCGCAGCTCCAGCAGGCGCTGGGGCGGGATCTTGTTGTGGCAGCCGCCGCACGAGTTCCGCCGGACAGCGACTACAGCCTTTCCATTACGCCCTTTTCTGATGCGGTCGTATCGGGAGAGGATATCCGATTCCAGCCGCACGACAATCTTCTCTCGCTGATGCTTTAGACCCAGTTCCTCGTCTTCGTTTGCTTTTGAAACTTCGGCAAGCTCTGCCTGCTTTTCATCGAGCTGTACGGTAAGTTCTTCAAGTTGTTTCGTCAGTGTTTCGATCTCTGTTTTTGCGCTCGTCATCGTATTCTCGAGCGTTTCGAATTGCTTCTGCGAATTTATTATCGCGTCCGTCGCAAAATCTATTTCCTTTGTCAATGCGTCGTACTCTTTATTACTTCTGACTTCGTATTGCTGCGTCTTGTATTTTTCCAGCTTTTCTTTGAATTCCAAAATATCAACATCGGCCTTATCCCGCGCAATAATCGATGCGGTAATGACGCCCTGTTTTTCTTTTATCAACCCGCTTAATCTATCAGCTTCAGTTTGTAACTTTCTCACCGCTTCCGGCAAGTCCCCTTTCATATCTTCCAAGTCGTCCAATGAACTATCGACCGTTTGCAACCTGTATAACAGTTTTAGCGTTTCGTCCAATTCATAACTCCTTTACATCGATACTGTACTAATAATATGATACTGGGTTTGTATTTTTCTTTGTGATGAAAACTTTTGATGACGGATTTTCCTTTGTAATAATTGCCTTCACTCGTTCCGCCAGAACTGGGAGGATATGGCGTTCTGTCTCAAAGTGCCCGGCGTCGACGAGGAGAATGTCCTCCTCTGCATCTTGAAAACCGTGATACTTGACGTCTGCGGTAATAAATGCATCTGCATGCTGATGAATTGCTTCGGAGATAAGCTCGCCGCCTGAGCCTCCGCATACGGCAATGGTTCTTAGCAGCTCTGCCTTCCTTCCCGTATACCGAAGTACCGGCGTCATGAACACTTTCTTGACCAAGGTCAAAAATTTTTCCTGCGTAAGCGGTCGCCGGAATTCTCCAACTGCCCCGAGTCCGTATTCTATACTTCTATTCTGAAGAGGGTAGATGTCGTACGCGACCTCTTCGTAGGGATGTTCTCTGAACATAGCAGCCATTGTTGCCCTGAGGTTCCACGTCTCTACCAACATCTCCAGTTTAATCTCTGGAGTTTTTTCGATTATTCCTTTCGTGCCGACGAAAGGCCTTGCTCCATCCATCCCTTTGAATGTGCCGATACCTTCACTGCGGAAACTGCATTCTTGATAGTTGGTGAATCTTCCCCCGCCGGCGTTATGCATGGCGCGAGCTACTTTGTCAAGATGGCTCGGCGGTACAAAAACCGCAAGTTTGACAAGCGTCTCCGAGAGGGGAGAGAGCGTGCGCACGTTCTGCAATCCCAGGAGCGAGGCCATAATGGAACTCACGCCTCCCCGGACGTGGTCGAGATTGGTGTGCGCTGCGTAAAGATTTATCTTGCGTTCGGCAAGATAGAGCGCGATTTCGCCTGCCCGGGATTTTTCTGTCAAAGAACGCAGAGGATGAAACAACAACGGATGATGGGTAATGATCAGGTTCGCGTTGCGTGCTTCCGCCTCATGAGCAACTTCGATAGTTGCGTCGAGCGCAAGAAGAATGTTGCTGATCTTTGATTGTGTCCGGCCCACTTGTATACCGCTATTGTCGCCCTTCCATGCGGTTGCGGGTGGAATCCATTCTTCAAGAATGCGCTGAAATTCTCCGAGTATCACTGAGCCTGGTATCAAAAAAAAGTCCCGTTGGTAGGACGGGACGTTAAAAAGTGTGTTAAGTCTGGTTTCTGATCTTCAAAAACTTGGTGAAGTAAACTTCAATCACCTGCGGTATTTTTTCTTTAATTCTACTCATTCGTTTGGCAATATTTTCCATGACTAAAATACAAATTTCGAGGGAAAAATGCAAGAACGAACCGGTTCAGATTTTTTTAACAATGCTGTTTCCCATCAACAGAAATTTTCCCTATAAACCGTTACCTTGACTTTGCCTCTTTTTTTTGGTATCATTTCACGGAAATTGAGTAAGAAATATCCTCGTTTTTCCTTGTGGCACGTTCTGGAGTGCAGCGATTGATTACGGAATATGGGTACGATAGCTTTTTCACGGTAACGGTTGTTTGTTGTGTTGTCATCGCAGGTTCCTACTTCTTCATCCCCAATCCTTTAGCCAAGTACACACTGATCGCGCTAGCCGGAGTGGCATTCCTGCTCTCGCTTAATTTTTTCCGCGACCCAGACCGGTCGACTCCAGCCGGGAATAAAAGCGTTATTTCCCCGGCCGATGGAACAGTCGTTGCGGTCAAAGAAGTGGCTGAAGGCGTCTATTTAAAGGGGGCTGCAGTGCAAATCAGCATTTTCATGTCGCCGCTCAATGTTCACGTAAACAGAATTCCGATTTCAGGCAAAGTCGCTTACTTCGATCATGTGAAAGGGAAGTATTTTGCTGCATTTGAGGATAAAGCGTCGCTCGATAATGAACAGACCCACATCGGGATAGACAACGGCAGATTCAAAGTCTTTTTTAAACAAATTGCTGGATTTATTGCACGCAGGATCGTCTGTACTCTCAAGGTTGGAGACGACGTGATTGCAGGGAAGAGGTTTGGAATGATTAAATTTGGATCGCGCGTAGATGTTTTTGTTCCGAAAAATTCCGATATTAAAGTATCGATTGGCGAAAAGATGGTAGCAGGGGAGACGATTCTCGCCGTTGTACGATAGTAGAACAACGCCAGAAAGCAGCATGAAAATAACCAGGGCCGTCGTCCCAAGCCTGTTCACAGTTTTGAACATGTTTTGTGGTTTCCTGTCCATCGTCAATTCAAGCGATGGGCATTTTGATGTGGCGGCGTGGTTTATTATTCTCGGCGGAGTTTTTGATTCACTCGACGGAGTGATGGCAAGAATTACGAAATCGTCGAGCGAATTCGGAGTCGAGTTTGATTCACTTTCGGATGTTGTGACGTTCGGTGCGGCTCCGGCATTCTTAGTGTACCGACTGCATCTGTATCAGCTGGAAGGCCTCGGCCTTATCATCAGTTCGATGTTAGTCATTTTCGGCGGAATACGGCTTGCTCGCTTCAACGTGCAGCTTGTTGGTTTCGAAAAGGACTATTTCAACGGGCTGCCGATACCGGCAAGCGCGATCACGATCGTTGCGTTTGTCCTCAGCTTTCACGATGAAGTTTTTGGGTTGCGGGGCGTTGCGGCGGATATCTTGGCCCCGATGGTTGTTGCAGTGTCGCTATTGATGGTGAGCAAAGTCAAATACGATCCGTTGCCGAAGCTCTCGAAAAGAGAGTTCAGGAAGCATCCTATCCGAATCATTTCGGTCGCGGCTGCGGGGCTAATACTTATTTTTACACGGGGAAAAGCGTTGTTTTATATTTTTGTTGTTTTTCTGTTGTTTGGTGTAGTTCGCTATATTTATTTCGCGCTTCGCAAACTGCTCGGCTTTGTTGACGCGAAAGCGGAGGAAGAGCAGGCCGAAGAGGCGACAAGTTACGACATTTGAACGGAGTCTCAGTGTATCATTCCAACATCTCGATTACATTAAGAAAATCAATTCTCGATCCGCAAGGCAAGGCCGTTGAACACGCCATCCATTCTCTGGGATTGGCATCCGTCCATGACGTCAGGATTGGAAAACGTATCGAACTGTCGATTGACAGTCCCACCAAAGAAGAAGCCGAGAAGATAACGGAACAAGTGTGTAAGAAACTTCTTGCCAATCCGGTAATGGAAGATTATTCGTTTATTGTTGAACAATCATAGCAAGGGTTCTCGAAATGTCAAAAATGAAGTTCGGAATTGTCGTGTTCCCGGGTTCAAACTGCGACCATGATGCGTACCATGCCGCAAAACATGTTATGAATCAGGAAGCGCATTTCATTTGGCATAAGGACTCATCGCTCGGTGAAGCGGATGTCGTTATTCTTCCTGGTGGTTTTTCATACGGAGATTATCTTCGGACCGGGGCAATCGCCCGGTTTTCCCCTGTTATGAAGGAGGTTGTCCGGTTTGCAAAGAACGGCGGCACTGTTATCGGGATCTGCAACGGTTTTCAAATCCTCCTCGAAGCAGGAATGCTTCCGGGAGTTATGCTGCGAAACAGCTCGCTGAAATTCGTCTGCAAATTTGTTCAGTTGAAAGTTGAAAATGCAGCGTCACGCTTTACGGCGGAGTGCGAAGAGGGCGATGTGCTCAAGATTCCAATCGCCCACGGCGACGGGAATTATTTTGCGAGCTGTGAGATTATTGAGTCGCTGCAAGAGCACGATCAAATTGTTTTTCGCTACTGCAGCAAATCCGGGGAGATTGATGACGTCTCCAACCCGAACGGCTCACTGTATAATATAGCCGGGATCATCAATAAAGAGGGGAATGTTCTGGGGATGATGCCCCATCCGGAGCGGGCTGTTGAAACGTCGCTCGGTTCTGCCGACGGAAAGAAAATCTTTCAGTCGATGATCGAGAGTTTAGTGTTGAGTTGATTCGCGAAGGATAACTTCGAGAAAGGAGTCGGTGATGGGTCTCGGATTTCCGGAAATGATTTTGATTGGTCTCGTGGTACTCGTGCTGTTTGGTCCGAAGAAAATTCCAGAGATCGCACAAGGACTTGGCAGGGGTATGAAAGAATTTCGCAAAGCGATGAAAGAAGTGCAAGAGAAGGTTGAAGAAGCCGTTTCAGAAGAAAAAACGGAAAAAAAATAGACGTTCACACGCAGCGTCTTCACGTGAAGGAGAATTACGATGTTTGAAAACATAGGATTTCCGGAGCTCATGCTCATCATGCTGGTGATCGTCATCTTCTTTGGCCCGAAGAAAATTCCGGAATTTGCAAAGAGCCTCGGGAAAGGAATAGCGGAATTCAAGAGGGCGATGCGCGATGTTCAATCGGAGTTGACAAAACCAGAAAACCTGCCAGCGGAAAAGCCCGCCGATACCACCTCTTCAACGGTAAAAAAGTAAAGGGCATGTTTATTTGCAAAAGGGAATTGCACGAGTGAATGTCAAAGAGTCCTTCGATTCATTTCGCGCCCGTCTTGGGACGGGCGCAGATTCATGCGAAGCACGTACCCGCGAATACCTCTCAGTTATCTCGAGCCGGAACAACCTCAATGCATTTCTTTTGATCTTTGAAGAAGAAGCGCTGGAGCAAGCGCGTTCGGTCGACAAAAAAATCAGGGCGGGAAATGCCGGACCGCTTGCGGGAATGGCTGTGGCGGTCAAGGACGTCCTTTCTATGAAAGGAAAGAGAACAACGTGCGGATCAAAGATTCTAGAAAACTTTGAAGGGATCTATGACGCGGCGGTCGTCGAGAAGCTGCGGGCAGCAGACGCAATTATCATCGGCAAAACCAATATGGATGAATTTGCGATGGGCTCGTCGACCGAAAACTCAGCGTTCGGACCGGTAAAGAACCCTGTTGATGAATCGCGGGTTCCGGGCGGTTCGAGCGGAGGTTCGGCAGTTGCGGTTGCTGCCGGTATGGCGACAGCTGCTCTTGGATCCGATACCGGCGGTTCGATCCGTCAGCCTGCAGGTTTATGCGGTATCTTCGGGTTGAAGCCGACGTACGGGAGAGTGTCGCGGTATGGGCTTGTTGCCTTCGCATCATCTTTTGACCAGATCGGCCCGTTTGCAAACTCTGCCCGCGACATCGCCCGCGTTTTGGGAGTCATTGCCGGGCACGACGAGCGTGATTCGACGTCGGCAAAGATTCCGGTACCCGATTATCTCTCCGCAATGGATCGAAACGTCAAAGGACTGAAACTCGGTATTCCGAAAGAGTATTTTAACGAAGCGTTAAATCCTGAAATTCGGTCCGTGCTTGAAAAACGGATCGCCCAATTGAAAGATGGCGGCGCAGAAATTGTCGAGGTTTCTCTCCCGCGCTCTGAGTACACCATCGCAACATATTACATCCTTGCAACGGCAGAAGCGTCGTCGAACCTCGCCCGTTACGACGGTGCACGCTACGGGTACCGGAGCAAGCACGCTGATACTCTGATGAAGATGTATACAAAGTCGCGGAGTGAGGGATTTGGGGCGGAAGTAAAACGCCGCATTATGCTTGGTACGTATGTTCTCTCTGCCGGTTATTATGATGCATACTATAAGAAAGCACAAAAAGTCAGGCGGCTGATTCAGGAAGATTTTTTCAATGCGTTCAAAAAAGTCGATTGCTTGATTACACCGATTTCGCCGACCACGGCGTTCAAGTTTGGAGAAAAGGTTGACGACCCGCTTCAGATGTATTTGAGCGATATTTACACCGTCTCCGCGAACCTTGCAGGAATTCCAGGGATCAGCGTTCCCGCGGGCGTTGATCGTCAAAACCTTCCGATAGGATTGCAGCTTATGGGCAAGCAATTTGACGAAGCAACATTGTTGAAGGTAGCAGATTTTCTGGAAGCCGCAGCATAATTTCCAGTTCTCTCGCGTTACTCATGAAGCATTAAGTTTTTTTTGCAGGAATTCTTGATGATGGCCTTTCGGTGTCGGGAGATAATTTCCATCTTACAATAAAGCATAAAAACCTATGAGCATACTTGTCAATAAGAAAACCAGGCTTGTAGTCCAGGGCATCACGGGGGGCGAGGGGACATTTCACTCGTCGCAGATGCTTGCATATGGAACGAACGTTGCCGCGGGCGTCACACCCGGCAAGGGGGGCACAATGTACAAAGGGAACGAGAAAGACCAGTTTAGCAGCGAAGTGCCGGTGTTCAACACAGTCGCTGAGGCAGTCAGCGGAGAGGGAGTGGATACGTCTGTAATTTTTGTTCCGGCCGCATTTGCCGCGGATGCGGTCATGGAAGCAGCCGATGCAGGGATCAAACTTGTCGTTTGCATCACGGAAGGCATTCCGACAAAAGATATGATTCGCGTGTATGAGTATGTGAAGCATAAGGGGTCGCGATTGATCGGTCCGAATTGTCCGGGAATCATTACTCCGGGCGAGTGTAAGGTCGGAATCATGCCGGGCTTCATTCACAAACGAGGGCGTGTCGGACTCGTATCGCGCAGCGGAACGCTAACCTACGAAGCGGTATGGCAGCTTACCGAACGCGGCATCGGCCAATCGACGTGCATTGGAATTGGCGGCGACCCGATTATCGGGACTCGTTTCATCGATGCGATTCAATTATTCAACGCGGATGAGAACACAGATGCTATCGTAATGATTGGAGAAATCGGCGGAAGCGCAGAAGAAGAGGCCGCTGATTACATTGCAAAGTATGTCAAGAAGCCCGTCGTTGGGTTTATCGCAGGGCGCACCGCGCCTCCGGGGAGACGAATGGGGCACGCGGGTGCAATTATTTCCGGCGGAAAAGGTACTGCCGCAGAAAAGATGGAAGCGATGCGCGAGGCCGGCATCCATGTCTGCGACAGTCCGGCAATGATCGGGGAGACGATGAGGATTGCTTTGGCGAAGAAACGCGCCAAAGGTACTTCCGCAAAAGCAAAGAAAGCACCAAGACGCGCTCTTATCAAAAAGAAATCGAAATCAAAAGAGAAGAAAAATAATTGAGATAAAAGGAGTCAATGCGTGACAGAACGTACTCTCTGCATTTTAAAACCTGATTGCGTTAGGAAAAACCTGCAGGGCGAAGTGTTGTCAAGAGTTCAAAAGGCAGGATTCACGATACTGGGGATGAAACAACTTCGGTTGACAAAAGAAGAGGCGGGCGCGTTTTACGCTGTACATAAGGGGCGTCCGTTTTATGAAGGGCTTGTCGAGTTCATGACGTCGGGTCCGTGCGTTCCGGTTGCCCTGGAGAAAATAAACGCTGTCGCCGACTACCGCAGGCTCATCGGAGCGACCGACCCGAAAGATGCCGACCAGGGCACGATTCGCAAGCTGTTTGCCGACAGCAAAGGCGAGAATATTGTTCATGGATCCGACTCTGTCGAGAATGGCAGGAGTGAAGTCGCTTTTTTCTTTGCCGAGAGCGAATTGATCTGAAAGATTTTAGGAGTCAGGAGACAGAAGTCAGAACCCATATAGCGGCATTAATGGCATTTCTCTTATGAATCAGATAATTCTCCGTTGTTTCTGCTGCCAATAGCGGAATGGGCTGATCCTTTTTAAGGGAAGTCTCAAAATCATCTATCATACTCTATCCATCCGATATGCTTTCCCGCTGGAAGAAACTCACGTCAAAAATTATCTATAAGAATCCCTGGTGGAATTATTATCTTGATTCATTCCAGATTCCAAACGGGGTCAAGGGGGAATATCACTACGTGCATACGGAAGGCTCGAGCATGATCGTTCCGGTGATGGATGACGGCAGAATCGTTCTTGTCAATCAATATCGCTATTTGAGAGACAGAGAGAGCATTGAATTCCCGTGCGGCGGAGTGAAGCCAGGACATACGTACGATGAGATGGCCAGGTTGGAGTTGGAAGAAGAAACAGGATATATTGCGCAATCATGGATCATGGGGGGAGAGTTCAATCCTTTCAACGGAGTCACAGACGAAATGTGCAGAGTATTCATAGCGCGAAATCTTTCGTATGTAAAGGCAAAGCCTGAAGCGACTGAAGAATTTGAAATTGTATGTGTTGCTCCCGATGAACTTGAGGCGATGATGGCACGCGGGGAGATTTGGGATGGGATGACGCTTGCAGCGTGGTTATTGGTGAGGAAACAATTTCTTAGATAGCAAGTCATGCCATGGCTCTAGGTTCATGGCATAACTATTCTTTAGATTCCCTTCAGCGCATTCTTTAAATCGTCGATCAAATCTTCTACATCTTCGATTCCAACCGAAATTCGAACCAACCCGTCAGTGACGCCGTTTTTGATTCGATCTGGTTTCGGAACTGAAGCGTGCGTCATTGTCGCAGGATGGGAAATGAGTGTCTCGACGCCTCCCAGGCTTTCGGCGAGCGCGCAAAGGCGGACTCGTTTCAAAAATCGTTTGGCATTGTTCAGGCTTCCGACGTCAAACGAAATCATTCCGCCAAACCCGCTCATCTGCCTTCTGGCGAGCGCATACTGAGGATGGCTTCGTAAACCGGGGTAGTTTACCTTCAGGATTTTTTTCTGCGCCGCCAGCCATTCGGCAATAATCGTCGCGTTTTCACAGTGCTGCTTCATTCGTACCGCCAGCGTTTTTGTTCCGCGCAAACAAAGCCATGCATCAAAGGGGCTCATAATTCCCCCGACGGCTTTTTGACAGAAGCGAAGCTTCTCGGCGATGCCGATGTTGTTCGTAACAATCATCCCGCCGAGCATGTCACTGTGCCCGTTCAAATATTTTGTAACGCTGTGAACGACGACCTCGATACCGAATTCAATGGGCCGCTGCAAATACGGCGTGGCGAACGTATTGTCGACGATAGAAATGAGATGATGCGTGCGCGCGAATTTTGCGATCGCCCCGAGGTCGGCAATTTCCATCGTTGGATTCGTCGGTGTTTCGATGAAGATCATTTTTGTGTTCGGTTTGCGCGCGCGAACAACACTGTTCATGTCGGTCGTGTTGATAAAATCGAACTGTAGTCCGAATTGTTCAAGCACCATTTTAGCGATGCGGTAGGTTCCGCCGTAAACGTTGTTTGTCACGATGATATGATCGCCGGGCGACAGAAGTCGGAAGAGAGCATCGATCGCCGCCATCCCGGATGCGAACGCCATTCCTTCTCCCGCATTTTCAAGAGAAGCAATGTTCATTTCGAGCGCTGTCCGTGTTGGATTTGAAACGCGGGAATATTCGTACCCCTTATTTTTTCCTAATTCTTCCTGGACGTACGTCGATGTGAGAAAGACCGGCGTCATCACGGCGCCGGTCGTCGGGTCGGGTCGTTGTCCGGCGTGAACGGTCTTTGATGAGAACTTCATATCATTCCCTTGTTTTCGTAGTCGGTAAATTCCTTTTCTTCGATCGCGTGTTCTTTGAGCAGCATCAAGCCCTCCGAGTTCAATTTGTGAGAACGTGCGCGAAGAAATCCGAGCACGGCGTCTTTTATCGTGACGTGAGGTTTCTCCCGCTGCGCCGCGTACCGTTCGGCATGCGCCTGTGCAGAGTTCTTGATGATCTCGCGAAACGGGTCGCGGACAACCTGTACCAATTCATCAAGTTTATCAACTGCTGATTTCTCCCATTGCATAAGCGAGTTACCGGGAAAGGTACCCTAAAACGTCGAACCGGGTAATGATTCCGATGAGGCCGGTATCGTCCTTCACTAAGACTGCGGGCTCTTTTTTTGCAAAGTATTCCACCGCCCGGCTGATTTCTTCGTTCATGTGGACTTCGGGGAAAGGAGGTTCCATCACTGATTGCACTTTCGCATCAAACTTGGACGAATCTTTCAGTAAGATGGTAAGGAGATTTCCTTCGGAAACGCTCCCGATACATTTTTTATTTTCGAAGACCGGCAACTGGGAAATGTTCTTACCGGTTATCAAATCGAGCGCGGTGCGAATTGTCGAGGAAGCATCAACGGTTATCAACTGCGGAAGTTTCGATGATTTTGATTCGAGCACATACCGGAGTGTGATGCGTTCGGGGGCGAGGAAACCGTTTTCTTTCATCCAATCATCGTTGTAGATTTTGCTGAGGTACTTGGAACCGCCGTCCGGCAGCAGAACGACGACAACGTCTTTTTCCGAGAGGCGCTCGGCGAGCTTGAATGCTCCTGCAACCGCAGCGCCGCTTGAACCGCCTGCAAAAATACCTTCATCCCGTGTAAGCTTTCGCGCCGTGAGAAACGATTCTTTATCGGTCACTTCGATCACTTCGTCGATGTATTCGAAATGGAGCGTACCCGGTATATAATCCTGTCCGATGCCTTCCACTTTGTATGTTCGGAAAACGGGGGAGAATGCTTTTGTGTAGAAAAACTCGCGAAGGATTGATCCTTTCGGGTCAATGCCGACCACGTTAATCTTGGGATTTTTCTCTTTCAAAAACTTTCCGGCACCGCTGATCGTTCCCCCCGTACCGATGCCGCACACAAAGTAGTCGATTTGGCCGCCGGTTTGTTCCCAAATTTCCGGACCCGTTGTGTGGTAATGCGACTCATCGTTTTTCGGGTTGAAGTGCTGGTCGGCGAGAATTGAGTTTGGCGTTTCGCGGACGATACGCTTTGCAACTTCCGCATAGCTTTCGGGAGAATCGTGCGGGACTGCTGTCGGCGTAACGATAACCTCCGCTCCAAACGCGCGGAGCAGCTGAATTTTCTCGCCGCTCATTTTATCAGGCATTGTGAAGACAGTTTTGTAGCCTTTGATTGCCGCCACAATCGCAAGCCCCATTCCAGTGTTTCCGGAAGTTGATTCGACGATTGTTCCGCCTGGCTTCAGCCGTCCGCTCCGCTCCGCATCCTCAATAATTTCCACCCCAATCCTGTCTTTCACAGAGCCACCAGGGTTGAAGATTTCCACCTTAGCAAAGATATGCGGCTTATACCCTTTCGCAATCCTATTGAGCTTTACCAGCGGGGTGTTCCCGATTGTTTCCAAAATGTTTTGTCTGAATTGTATTTTTTTCAAGTCGCTGAGCATGAACGTTTTCCTTCTTCCTTACACCGAATACCGATAAAATTGTTTGCCTACAACTTTGTTATGAGACAAGCCGCAAAGGCGGCGCCGAATCCATTATCGATGTTCACTACGGTGACCCCTGCAGCGCATGAATTCAACATAGTCAGCAGCGGTGCAATGCCGCCGAATGATGCGCCGTACCCTGTCGAGGTAGGAACCGCGATAACTGGGACGCGCACGAGGCCGCCGACGACGCTTGCGAGGGCGCCGTCCATTCCTGCCACAACAATGATGACGCTTGCTTTATGGAGTTTGTCGCTTTGGTTCAACAGGCGGTGAATACCGGCGACTCCCACGTCGTACATTGTTTCTACATTTTGCTTCATCATCTTTGCCGTGACAACAGCTTCTTCTGCAACGGGGATATCCGAAGTTCCTGCTGTGACCACAAGAATAAGTTTCTTTTTCGAATCGGCCGGCAATGGCTCGTTCGCCGTAATCGTTCGCGCATCGGACATGTAATGAGCGTTCTTCACAGTTTTTCGCACGGCGGCAAAGTCCTTTCGGCTCGCCCGGGTTGCCAGCAGAACGCTGCCGCGTTCTGCGATTTTTTTTGCGATGATCGAAATCTGCTGCGGAGTTTTTCCCTCGCATAAAATAACTTCGGGAAAACCTTGACGGAATTGACGATGATGGTCGATCGTCGCAAAGCCGAGCGATTCATAAGAAAAATTTTGGATCGAAGAAAGTGCCTTCTGTTCCGAAATCCGTCCGCGTTTCAGGTCGGCTAAAAGTTTCTTAAGGTAGGTCTGGTCCATTTGATTTTTTTTCTTATCGAATATACTCGTTTCAGCTTGAAGAATCAAGGAAGGCCGGTACAACTGCTGTGTTGACTTCAAGTTATACGGAAATGTCCCGCTGCTTACCTTGACTATCGGACGATTTTTTGCTACTTTGCTTTCGCAAACATTAAACACTCAATAGTGCGGCAGCAATTTTTTGCTAATCCTGGAAGCTTTTGTCCTTAGTTATCTCATCGGTTCCCTGCCTACTGCCTACATTGTTGTCAAACGAAGAGCACATTTCGATATTCGGACCGCAGGCAGCGGCAACGTTGGGACGCTCAATGCATACGAAGTGACTGGTGAACGGTTTGTCGGTCTTTTTGTGCTTGTTATCGATGTGTTAAAAGGCGCATTCGCAATCTTCCTTACATCTCTATTTTTTGGTTCAACGACGGCGCCTCTTTTTACGGCTCTCCTTGGTATTGTCGTGGGGCATTGTTATCCCGTGTGGCTGAAGTTTAAGGGGGGGCGAGGGTTGGCCCCCGCCGCTGGGGCAATGCTGATGGTAAGCTGGATTTTCGTCGCAATGTGGCTTCTTTGTTGGGTTGTAGGATATTCTTTTTCGAAGAATGTCCATGTCGGAAACGTTGTTGCGATCATTGGGTCGCTAATGATGGGTTTCATTTTGCCGAACGAATTCATTGTGAAGTTCACGATTGCAGCTTTTTCAGACGCTGAGATTCTTTTGGCCTATTCCGTGATGTCTGCAGTTCTGTTCATCCGGCATATCGGACCCCTCCGGGATTTGATTTTATCACGAACAAGAAACGGGAAATAAAATGTCACGAAAGGCGCTTTTGTTATTTATCGTCTGCATTGGTGCCGGCGGCGTACTCGGATATTCTCTCGCACCGAGAAGCAATGCGTCGAATGCCGGTACGACGGGCTCACAGCTGCAAAGCTCGTTGTTTACTTCCCAGGAACAGCAGAAAAATTCGGACGACGATATTTCGAAATCGAGGAAGAATGCTATTACGGCGACGGTGGAGAGCGTGAGCCCGGCGATCGTCGGCATTACCGTAACCGAGGTGAGGGAATATCGGGATCCGTTTTCAAATTTTTTCGGGGATGACCCGTTCTTCCGTCAGTTTTTTGGCAATAGGAGTCTAAAGCAGGAAGTAAAAGGTTTAGGGTCCGGATTCATCATCTCACCTGAAGGATACATCCTTACGAACGACCACGTGGCCGGGAATGCAAAAGAAATTATCGTAACGATGACGAACGGAGAAAAATTTCCGGCTGACCTTGTCGGCACGGACATGGTTTCGGACGTTGCGTTGCTTAAGATCAAAGGGAAAGACTTTCCGTATGTCAAGCTCGGGAATTCCGACGATGTTATCATCGGCGAATGGGTGATCACGTTCGGCAACCCGTTCGGACTATTTGAGAATATCGACAAGCCGATTGTTACCGTTGGCGTTGTCAGCGCCAAGGGAATGAACCTGAATGTCGACGAGAATCGCTCATACCGCGGCCTGATACAGACCGATGCGGTGATCAATGCTGGGAATAGCGGCGGGCCGCTTGTCAATAGCGCGGGAGAGGTTATCGGGATCAACACGCTCATTTACACTGCCGGTGTGAGCCAGGCGTATATCGGCTACGGCTTTGCCATTCCGATCAACCGGGTGAAGTCGATCGTGGATGAACTTCAGAAAAAAGGGAAAGTCGAACGCAACTTCTGGACGGGAATGGAAGTGAATATTGTCGACCAGCGCATCGCGAAGTATTTTGGTCTAAAAAATGCCGAGGGGGTTATCATCAGCGACATCAAGAAAAGCAGTCCCGCAGAGAAGGCGGACTTAAAGGTCGGCGACATTATCCTGGAAATCAACGGCGAAAAAATTCAAACCGAAGAAACGATTATCGCAATCATTAACGATGCAAAAGCAGGCGATATCCTCAATTTAACAGTCTACCGTGATAAAAGGACATTCAAAGTTAATCTGACACTCGAGAAACGAACATAAGGCTCTGATAGCAAATGATTGCACGATATACCCGCCCGGTGATGGGCAAAATATGGAATGATCAAAACAAATTCTCCATTTGGCTGCGAATAGAAATCCTTGCATGCGAAGCGCAGGCTGAGTTGGGCGTCATCCCGAAAGATGCGGTAGCGGTTATTCGTGAGAAAGCAAAGTTCGATATAGCGCGGATCGACGAGATTGAACAGGAAGTGAAACATGACGTCATCGCTTTCTTGACGAACGTCGGCGAATACGTCGGTCCGGAATCGCGCTACATCCATCTTGGAATGACATCGTCTGACGTACTCGACACTGCGTTGGCGGTGCAGATGAAGCAATCGGGCGAGCTTCTGCTGAAAGGATTGGAAGAATTACGTGATGTTCTTGCCCGCCGCGCCAAAGAATTTAAGACAACGGTAATGATCGGACGGTCGCACGGCATCCATGCCGAACCGACCACATTTGGACTGAAGTTGGCGCTCTGGTTCGATGAGACGCGGCGGAACATTCAGCGCCTTCTGCACGCCATTGAGACGATTTCCGTTGGGCAGATTTCAGGGGCAGTCGGAACGTTCGAGCATTTGAGCCCCAGCGTTGAAGAATACGTTTGTGCAAAACTGGGTCTTAAACCGGCGCCGGTATCGACACAAATTCTTCAGCGCGACCGTCATGCCGAATTTATGGCGACTCTTGCGGTGGTCGGCAGCTCACTGGAAAAATTCGCGACTGAAATCCGTCATCTCCAAAAAACGGAAGTGTTGGAAGCCGAAGAGTATTTTTCGAAAGGACAAAAAGGCTCCTCAGCGATGCCGCACAAACGCAACCCGATTACCTGCGAGCGAATCGCTGGCCTGTCGCGTGTTCTTCGGGGGAATGCACAGGCAGCGCTTGAGAATGTCGCCCTCTGGCACGAGCGGGATATCACACATTCATCCGTCGAACGAATTGTCGTCCCCGACAGCTGCATCCTCCTCGATTACATGATTGCTCTGACGACGAATGTTATTGATAAGCTCCTCGTGTATCCTCAAAATATGAGAGTGAATATCGAGCTCACTCACGGCCTGGTTTTTTCGCAGCCCGTTTTGCTCGCCTTGACGACAAAAGGAATGAAGCGGGAAGATGCTTACCGCATTGTCCAAAAAAATGCCATGGATGTCTGGCAGTCAAAAAAGAATTTTAAGGAAGTGCTGGAAGGAGATGCGGAAGTAACAGCACTGCTCTCCGGTGAGGATCTGGACGAGGCGTTCGATCCCTCGAAAAGCCTGCGCCATGTCGATTATATATTTGAGAGAGTCGGTTTAGGGAAATAAGTATACGCGAAAATAGAATCTCACGCTGACGCCGCACATTGGAGTATTCATGTCACAGAAATTTCAAAACCTTATCAACGGAAAGCGGGTTGACGCGAAATCGGGGAGGACTTTCGAGAATCGTAACCCCGCGAATTGGGATGAATTGATCGGCGTTTTTCCGAAGTCGGGCAAAGAGGATGTTGACGAAGCGGTGAAGGCTGCGCGCGCGGCTTTTGAGAAATGGCGGCTTGTTCCCGCTCCGAAGCGCGGCGACATTCTGCGGAAGATCGGGGACATCATGGTTGCCCGCAAAGAGGAACTGGCGCGGGAAATGACGCGGGAAATGGGAAAAGTCATCGCGGAAACTCGCGGCGATGTGCAGGAGGGGATTGATACTGCGTACTATGCTTCGTCGGAAGGACGGCGGTTGTTCGGCCACACCGTTCCGTCGGAGCTTCCAAACAAATTTGCAATGGCAATCCGTGTTCCGATCGGAGTTGCAGGCATTATCACTCCCTGGAATTTTCCGATGGCGATTCCAACATGGAAGATTTTTCCCGCCGTTCTTTCCGGCAATACCGTCGTTTTTAAACCGGCGACAGACACGCCGAAAACCGCTGCCACATTGGTTGAGATTATGATGGATGCCGGTATCCCGGAAGGCGTGGTCAACATTGTTCACGGGGCAGGAAGTGAAGTCGGCAGCGCAATTACATCCCACCCCGATATTGATTTGATTTCTTTCACCGGCTCGACTGTCGTGGGAAAACAAATTCAAAAGGACGCGACTGAAACGCTCAAGCGTGTCTCGCTTGAGCTCGGGGGAAAAAATGCGCAAATCGTGATGGACGATGCCGACCTCGACCTTGCATTGGATGGCGTATTGTGGGGCGCGTTCGGAACTACTGGTCAGCGGTGCACTGCCACAAGCCGGCTCATCCTGCATGAAAAGATTTACGATAAATTCATGTCCATGCTCCTTGAGCGAACGAAGAAATTGCGGCTTGGCGACGGGTTGTTGCCCACAACCGACGTTGGTCCGTGTGTGAACGAAAAACAACGTGAGAATGTGCATGAGTATGTTGAGGTAGGACAGGCAGAAGGAGCAAGGCTCACAGCCGGCGGTTCGATAGCAAAAGGAGACGGACTGAGCAAAGGGTGGTTTCACGAGCCGACGATTTTTACCGATGTCACTCCGGAAATGCGGATAGCGAAAGAAGAGATTTTTGGACCGGTGTTGTCAGTGATTCGTTCGAAGTCATTGGATGAGAGCATCTCGATTCTCAACAACACTGTATACGGCCTTTCGTCGTCGATCTACACTCGCGACGTCAATAAAGCCTTCATCGCGGTACGGGATATCAAAGCCGGTATCACATACGTCAATGTTCCTACAATTGGAGCAGAGGCGCATCTGCCATTCGGAGGTGTGAAACAAACCGGCAACGGCCATCGTGAAGGTGGCTGGACTGTCTACGATTTCTTCACGGAATGGAAAGCTGTCTATGTTGATTACAGCGGCACGTTGCAACGGGCACAAATAGACAATTACTAGAGTCAACTCCAAATAATTGATATTGTATCTTTCACCGCTCACGAAGTGATGCCTTCGGCACGAGAGGCCAAGTGCGCCAATAAGTGATGGCGATAAAGACCAACACAATACCTTTGGCATTCGGCGACTTGACGGTAGGCAAGAAAAGTTTTCAATTGTAACAGTATTTGAATGACAAGCATGTTTCACCTGTATTTCGTTTCGTTATTCGAGCATCAGGAGTTTTTCTGAGGTACGGTGGCTGAGGTACGGCACCACTCTTTCATCGAACCGAAAAAAAACTTGAGGTGTAACATGTCAGAATCAGCCGTCAAAAAGGCGAGCGACGATGGTGGAACAAAAAATAACGGCGGCGACAGCCGTCAAAAGAAACCACTGAGCAAGCCTACCACGAAAACTCCAATTACCGTCCCGTCGACAGACGTCCATCTCACGCTTTCGCATCATATGCTTGTTGACGGATTCGACCTGGTTGTCGATCTGAAGAAGAGTCAAGGTTGTTATTTGTACGATTCGCGCTTCAACAAACGATATCTCGATTTTTTCTCCTTCTTCGGTTCCTCCGCGGTTGGAATGAATCATCCGAAGATGACGGAACGGGAGTTTCTTGAGAAGCTCGCAGCAGTAGCGGTCAACAAGCCTTCTAATTCCGATGTTTACAGCGTGGAAATGGCCGAGTTTGTCGAGACCTTTTCGCGCATCGTACAACCGGAGTATTTGCCCTACGCTTTTTTTGTCGACGGCGGCGCGCTGGCAGTTGAGAACGCATTGAAGACAGCGTTCGATTGGAAGGTTCGTAAGAATTTTATCAAAGGCTATACAGAAGAGAGGGGAAGGCAGATCATTCATTTTCGCCGAGCGTTTCACGGACGCAGCGGCTACACATTATCGCTTACCAACACAGATCCGACGAAAACGAATTATTTCCCCAAATTCAAATGGCCCCGAATCTTAAATCCCGCCATTACATTCCCGCTCAATGGCGTTCATTTAAAAGAAGTAATGGATGATGAAGAGGCTGCCGTCCGTCAAATCAAAGAAGCGATCATTAACAATCCGGACGACATTGCGGCAATCATTATCGAACCAATCCAAGCCGAGGGAGGCGATAATCATTTCCGGAAGGAATTTCTGGTGAAGCTTCGTCAGATCTGTGATGAGAATGAAATCCTTCTTATCTTTGATGAAGTCCAGACAGGAATCGGGCTTACGGGAAAAATGTGGGCTCATGAATATTTTGTGAAACCGGATTTGATGGCGTTTGGCAAGAAGACTCATGTATGCGGCTTTATGAGCAGCACGCGTATTGATGATGTTCTTGACAATGTGTTTCACAAGCCGAGCCGACTCAACTCGACATTCGGCGGCAATTTAGTTGACATGGTGCGTTTCACGAGAATAATGGAGATCATTGAGGAAGAACGCTTGGTAGAAAACGCACACGTGCAAGGAGAATTCATGCTGCAAGAGTTGAATGCGATGGGAGCCGAGTTTCCGTCGTTAGTTTCCAATGTGCGCGGGCGTGGAATGATGTGCGCTATCGACATGGACTCGGCGCAAAACCGGGATCAGCTGCGCCAGAAAGCGTACGAAGAAGGCTTGATCATCATTGGATGCGGTGACCGTTCCATTCGCTTCAGGCCGCCGTTGACAATTCAACGCGGCGAGCTGGAAGAGGGATTCACCATCATGCGAAAAGCTCTTCAAGAACTCAACATTGGCGAACTTTGAAAACAGAAAACTATGGAAACTACGACTAGAACCATTTCCGGTAATGAGCTGCTTCTTAATCCAGTATTTGTGCGTAAAATGCTGGTTGATTTTGTCCGTGACCAGATTCATAATGCCGGATTTACAAAGGCGGTGATCGGATTGTCCGGGGGAGTGGATTCTGCCGTTTCCGCTTATCTTTCTGCGGAAGCATTGGGGAAAGAAAATGTGTTTGTTGTCTTGATGCCGTATTCGTCGAGCAGCCCGGAAAGCAAATCCGATGCTGAGTCGGTTGTGAAGGAACTGAAGGTCCATTCGGAAATTGTCGATATTACTCCGATGGTTGATCCGTTTATTACATCTCAGCATATCAAAGACAACGTCCGTCGCGGCAACATTATGGCGCGGATGCGAATGATCATTCTCTATGATCGATCCCTTCATCACAACGCGCTCGTTGTAGGAACGTCGAACAAGACAGAAACGATGCTGGGGTACGGCACATTGTTTGGCGACATGGCATGCGCGGTGAACCCGCTCGGCGACCTTTTTAAAACGCAGGTATGGCAGCTGGCGCAAGCTCTAGGTGTTCCGCGCAAGATTATTGAAAAGAAGCCGACGGCGGATCTATGGCAGGACCAGACGGATGAAGGCGAGCTCGGTTTTTTGTACAGCGATGTCGACCGGCTGTTGTACTACATGATTGATGAGCGCCGCAGGGATGATGAACTGGCGGCGTTGGGGTTTGAGAAAAAGTTTATTGCCAAAATCAAGAAGCGCGTGAAACAAAACCAATTCAAGCGACGGCCGCCGGTCGTGGCAAAGATATCACAACGGACTGTCAACGTAGATTTCCGTTACGTTCGCGATTGGGGTATATAGGCCGATGCCGGAAGAAATTCGCCCAGGAACGCTGTACATTGTTCCAACTCCGATTGGCAACCTTGACGATATCACCTATCGAGCGGTGAAAATTCTGTCGGCAGTTGATGTGATTGCGGCGGAAGACACGCGCACGACAAAAGTTCTACTCGATCATCTCCAAATCCAAAAACCGCTTCTTAGCTTTTTCAGCCATAACGAGACGATTCGTGTTCCACAAATAATTGAAAAGCTGAAAGAAGGTTTGGCTGTCGCTCTCGTTTCTGATGCAGGGACGCCTGGGATTTCAGACCCCGCGTACTCGATTATTCAAGCCTGCATTCGGAACGAGCTGCCGGTTGTCCCGCTTCCGGGCCCGACAGCCTTTGTTCCGGTACTTGTTGCGAGCGGAATGCCGACCCAGTCGTTTGTTTTCGAAGGATTTCTTCCGCACAAGAAAGGGCGTTTAACAAAATTATCACAATTGAAAGATGAGCCCCGGACAATTATCTTCTACGAATCTCCACACCGCATCCTTAAAACTCTTGAAGATCTTCAAAATAGTTTTGGCGACCGGGAAGCCGTCATCGGTCGTGAAATGACAAAAAAATTTGAAGAGATCCTTCGAGGGAGACTATCTTCTATCCGGCAAGTGCTCTCGTCCCGCCAAATTAAGGGGGAATTCGTCCTGATCGTTTCCGGGACCAAAATCTGACCTCAGAGGCTTGACATTCCCAACAATCGTATGTATATTAGCACTCATAGGTGATGAGTGCTAATAGATCTTGACGCTCTAAATTACATAAAATAACATAGTTACACGGTATCAACCTAAAGTTAAGGAGACTTGTATGAAATTACATCCTTTGGCTGACAGAATTGTTGTAAAGCCTGCCGAGGCTGAAGAAAAAACAAAAGGCGGAATTATCCTTCCGGATACTGCCAAAGAGAAACCGGTATGGGGCGAGGTGGTGGCTGCAGGACCCGGGAAACTTACAGAGGAAGGGAAGAAAGTTCCGATGGAAGTGAAAGTGGGCGACAAAGTTCTTTATGGAAAATACTCTGGAACAGAGGTTACGGTCGACGGGGAAGAAGTCCTTATCATGCGTGAGAGCGACGTTTTCGCGATCATGCCTAAGTAATTGAAGCAACGAAAAACCAAAATTTAAAAGGAGTGTTAATTTTATGGGAGCAAAGATAATTCAGTACGACTTTGATGCTCGCGCGGCGCTGAAGCGCGGTGTCGACCAGCTCGCCAATGCGGTCAAAGTAACGCTGGGACCGAAAGGCCGCAACGTAGTAATCGATAAGAAATTTGGTGCTCCAACTATTACCAAAGACGGCGTTACCGTTGCAAAAGAAGTTGAGCTTGAAGATCCGATAGAGAACATGGGCGCGCAGATGGTCCGTGAAGTCGCATCGAAAACATCTGATGTCGCCGGCGACGGAACGACAACCGCTACCGTACTCGCCCAGGCAATTGTACGTGAAGGACTCAAGAACGTTACAGCGGGTGCGAATCCGATGGATCTGAAACGCGGCATTGATCTCGCGGTAGCAAGAGTGATCGAGGAATTGAAAAAGATCAGCCGACCTGTCGAAGGGAAGAAGGAAATTGCCCAAGTCGGATCCATTTCGGCAAACAATGATGCAACAATCGGAAACCTCATTGCCGATGCAATGGAAAAAGTCGGCAAAGATGGCGTCATCACCGTAGAAGAAGCGAAGGGTACCGAAACGACAATGGACGTCGTCGAAGGTATGCAGTTTGACCGCGGTTATCTTTCGCCGTACTTTGTTACGGACGCCGACACGATGGAATCCGTGCTCGAAGATCCTCTCATTCTGATTCACGACAAAAAAATCGCATCCATGAAAGACCTTCTTCCAATCCTCGAAAAAGCGGCACAGTCGGGCCGGTCGATGGTTCTGATCGCGGAAGAAGTTGAAGGCGAAGCCCTTGCAACACTCGTCGTGAACAAGATCCGCGGAACCCTTCGCGTGGTCGCGGTGAAAGCCCCGGGTTTTGGCGATCGACGAAAAGCAATGCTTGAAGACATTGCCGTGTTGACAGGCGGTACGGTGATCTCGGAAGAGAAAGGTTTCAAGCTCGAAAACGCAACGCTCGCGTATCTGGGCACAGCAAAGAAAGTGGTTGTCGACAAAGACAATACGACGATCGTTGAGGGCGCCGGTAAGAAAGATGAAATCAAAAAGCGCATCAATGAAATCAAGGGACAGATTGAGAAGACAACCTCTGATTACGACAAGGAAAAACTCCAGGAACGTCTCGCAAAGCTGTCGGGCGGTGTTGCCGTTCTGAAAATCGGCGCGTCAACCGAAGTTGAGATGAAAGAGAAAAAGGCACGTGTTGAAGATGCACTTCACGCAACACGAGCTGCTGTTGAAGAGGGAATCGTCCCCGGCGGCGGCGTTGCGTACCTGCGCGCCATTCCCAAACTGGATGAAGTGAAGACTTCAAACGAAGACCAAAAGACCGGCGTTGAGATCGTCAAACGCGCACTCGAAGAGCCAATTCGGCAGATCGTCGCAAACGCCGGGCTCGAAGGCTCCGTTGTTGTCGATAAAGTAAAGAGCGAAAAGGGCAACTTTGGTTTCAATGCGTTTACCGAGAAATACGAAAACCTCGTCGAATCAGGCGTCATCGATCCGACAAAGGTAACTCGTATTGCCATTGAAAACGCAGCGAGCGTCGCAGCGTTATTGTTAACGACTGAAGCGACAATCGTTGAGAAGCCCGAGGAAAAGAAGTCTATGCCCGCAATGCCTCCGGGCGGCGGCATGGGCGACATGTACTAAGAAGCATTGCAGCAAGCAGAATACAAAGTCCCCGAATGCGAAAACGCGTTCGGGGATTTTTATTTGAGTAAGAATTATTTATATTGGCGGACATGTAGCAGGCAACGACATTCCCCGACATTAGCAGAGGACACATTCCATGTCAAAAGCTGGCGAATTAATTCAAAGAATTTCAGCGATTCAGACAACGCTTAAAACCTACAACCTAGATGGATGGCTGTTATATAATTTCAGGCAATCCAATATTTTTGCTTCGAAATTACTGGAACTCCCGTCGCACCTCACGCAAATGCGGCGATATTTCTACTTCATCCCTGCACAAGGCACGCCGCAGAAACTTGTTCATGGCATTGAACAATACAATCTCGACCATCTCCCCGGCAACAAAACAGTCTATGTTAGCTGGCAATCGCTCCAGGAAGCCCTCAAGGGAACTCTTCGCGGAATGAAATCGGTTGCGATGGAATATTCTCCGAACAATGATATCCCGTATGTTTCAAAAGTCGATGCGGGGACGGTAGAGCTTATCCGTTCGTTCGGGGTCGAAGTCGTTTCATCCGCAGATATCGTTCAATATTTTGAAGCCCGCTGGACGGATGAACAGCGGAACGATCAGTTTGAAACGTCAAAAGTATTGCGAAAGACGGTCGATGTCGCATTCGGATTCATCGGCGAGAGATTGCGCGCTGGACAAAAAGTGACGGAGTACGACGTGCAGCAGCGAATGGTCGAATACTTCAAAGAGAACAATCTCGTTATCGACGATGCTCCAAATTGCTCGGTGAACGCGAACGCAGCAAATCCTCACTATGAACCGGCAAAAGAGATTTTTTCGGAAGTAAAAAAAGGAGATTATGTTTTGATCGATCTCTGGGCGAAGAAGGACAAGCCAGAGAGTGTTTATTCTGATATTACTTGGGTAGCATATGCCGGAGAGAATATCCCCGCCAAATATCAAAAAGTTTTTGAAATCGTCAAAGGAGCGCGTGATGCGGCAGTGGATTATTTGAAGAAAGAATTCGCCGGCGGGCGCAAAGTACGGGGATGCGACGTGGATGATATTACCCGCAAATTTATCGCCGGCAACGGATATGGCGAATATTTTATTCACCGCACGGGGCACAATATCGGAACAGAAGTCCATGGGAACGGCGCCAACATCGACAACCTGGAGACCCATGACCGTCGCGAGATTATTCCTGAAACATGTTTTTCTATCGAACCCGGAATTTACCTACCGGGTGAATTTGGCGTACGTTTGGAAATTGACGTGTACATTTCTAAAGAAAAGAAGATCATCATACCCGGGGAACCCATTCAACAAGACATTGTAAAGATTCTCTGCTAAGCAATTGAAATAGCTATGACATATTCATTTGAGTCGGCGGTTGTGTCTATCAAGAACAGAGGGAATATTTATGAAGCCGAAAATTTTGCTGAGAGTTGCTTCCATAGTTATGATTCTCCATGATGTCGGACACATGATCGGAAGCCTGACGTGGAAACAGACAGCTGAGCTGGAAAAACAGCAGGTCATCGAACAAATGACCGAGCACAAGTTTCCGTTTATGGGTGCAATGAGAAGCATGGGCGACTATTACGATGGATATGGATACGCGTCAGCATTAGCAATATTATTGATCTCTGTTATTCTATGGATCGTTTCTGGTTCTGCAGCCCAAAATCCGAGCCTCGCGAAGAACATTCTTATCACAATTTCGGCGACCCTTTTACTGTGGGGCATCAATGAGTTGGTTTTCTTTTTTCCTTTTGCTGCGGCATTTAGTTTATTCGCAATGGCGCTGACATTCATTGCCTTATTGCAATTGAATGCAGGCGCAAAGTAGTGCTGATGCCCAGAAGCTCCATCTGAAGGAAGAGATTATGAAAAAAACCGTTTTTGTCGTCTCCTGTTCGATGATCTTTATCGCTTTTCTCCATGCTCAAATGACGGATGATGAGAGACAGGCCTTCACCGCGATCAATGCGCACGTTTTTCAGAGTCACCTAAAATTCTTAGCCAGCGATTTGTTGGAAGGACGTGCGCCCGCGACTCGCGGCGACGCGGTAACGCAAAAATATCTTCTCTCCCAGCTTCAGCTTCTCGGCCTCGAACCGGGGGGCGAGAATGGAACTTACCTTCAGCGATTCCCTATTATCGGAACGACGGCCGATCCGACGATGGATTTTGTCGCCCGATGCGGCGTAAAAGAAGAGCACTTTAAGTTTCGGGAGGAATTCGTCGGTTTTTCAGGCACGCCTGATGAAAATGTTGACATCAACAATGCAGAAGTTGTTTTCGTCGGATACGGCATTGTCGCGCCGGAACAAAATTGGGACGACTATAAAGGTGTTGACGTGGCAGGAAAAGTTTTGTTGATGATGAACGACGATCCTCCCGGGAGCGACCCAAAATTTTTTGGCGGCAAGGCGAGGACGTATTACGGCAGATGGACATACAAGTATGAAATCGCAGCCCGGAAAAGGGCGGCAGGTGCTATCATCATTCATACCACTGAATCTGCCGGTTATCCTTTCCAAGTGGTCCAAACGTCATGGACCGGAGAAAACTTTTCGCTCGCCGGCTCCAAAGAGGAACCGATAAAGTTGGAATCGTGGCTATCTGCAAGCGCCAGCAAACGCTTAACAGCAATGTCAGGAAAAGATCTCGAAGCATTGATGAAAGCGGCGAGGTCAAGAAAATTTAAACCGATTTCGCTTTGCACAAATGTTTCGGTGCATATTCATAACACGATCAGGAAAATGATGACTGCCAACGTTGCCGGTTTGTTGCGCGGAAGCGACTCGGCTCTATCGCATGAAGTTGTAATTTTCACGGCTCATTTCGACCATCTAGGGATTGTTCAACCGGTGAACGGAGATTCTATTGACAACGGCGCTGTCGATAACGCATCCGGCGTAAGCATGGTGTTGACCCTCGCACAGGGTTTCACACATCTCGCACAACGGCCGAAAAGATCAGTGTTGTTTTTGCTGGTGGGAGGAGAAGAAGCCGGCACGCTTGGATCGGAATACTATGCTGCTCATCCAACATTTCCTCTCGGAAAGATCGCCGCCGATATCAACATGGATGGTGTGAACATGTTTGGCGAGACGCGGGATATTTCGATGATAGGGAGGGGACGGACGACAATCGATGAAGCAGTGAATATGGCTGCAGCGGTGGCGAATTTTATTGTCAAACCCGATCAATTTCCGGAACAGGGGATGTTCTACAGGTCAGACCAGTTCAGCTTTGCCGCAGTCGGCGTTCCTACGGCCTACTTTGACCCCGGAATTGATTATGTAGGAAAACCCGCAGGTTGGGGAATGAAAATGGCTGAAGAATACAACGCCTATAATTATCACCAGCCGAGCGACGAGATTCGAAGCGATTGGACGTACGAAGGGACGATTCAGCAGGCAAAATTTTATTTCCACCTTGCCTATCTTCTTGCCAACCGGGGAACGATGCCTCAATGGAACAAGGGGGATGAGTTTGAGGCTGTGCGGTTGAAATCGTTGAAAGAAGCCCGATAGCTAAAATCCGAGCGCTTCACAGCTCCTACAATTTTCTCCCCCTCAGCACACGCGACCAATGTATGATTTGCTTCTTTACTTCCTGGGAAGACGTGCTTCCTGCCGACTTTTTGTGCTCGATACTCTTATGCGGGTCAAGCAGATCGAACATGTCCTCTTCAAGCAGGGGAGAGAAGCGTTTCAACTCGGACAACGTTAGATGTGCAAGGCTTTTTTTGTGTTCGATAGCATGAGCAACAATGTTTCCCGTAATCGCATGAGCATCGCGGAAGGTCGTTCCCTTTTTTACCAGATAATCGGCGATCTCGGTCGCAGTCAGAAAATCGTTCTTTAATTCTTCTTCAAATCTGTTCTTGTCAAACTTCGTATGGATAAGAATGTGCGAGAAAATGAACAAACACTGACGCGTGGTGGCGACCGCATCGAAGAGCGGGAACTTGTCCTCCTGCATGTCGCGGTTATAGGCGAGCGGAAGCCCTTTCATGATTGTCAGAATATTCATTAAGTCGCCGTACACTCTGCCGGCTTTTCCGCGCACAAGCTCCGCCATGTCGGGATTTTTTTTCTGCGGCATAATACTGCTCCCCGTAGTATACGCGTCGTCAGTTCTTGCAAAATTGAATTCCTGCGAGCTCCAAAGGACGATCTCCTCCGCGAGCCTGCTAAGGTGAGTCATGACGATGCTGCATACGGAAATGAACTCAATCAGATAATCGCGGTCGCTGACCGCATCCATGCTGTTTTCAATCACTCCGTCGAATCCGAGCTTCCGCGCCACAAGGGCCCGGTCTATTGGAAAGGATGTGCCGGCCAACGCCGCTGCGCCGAGAGGAAGTTTGTTCAGTCGTTTGTAGCAGTCCGTCAACCGCTCAAAGTCCCGTTCGAACATTGAAGTGTAAGCGAGAAGGTGATGTGAGAGGTAGACCGGCTGTGCCCGTTGGAGATGCGTATACCCGGGCATGATTGTGTCGAAATATTTCTCCGCTTTAAATAGCAGCACTCGTTGAAGCTGGAGAGTGAGCTTCTGCATCTCGCGAATCGCGCCCCGGAGATGCAGCCGTTCGTCCAACGCAACCTGATCGTTCCTGCTGCGCCCAGTATGAAGTTTCCCTCCCATAGGTCCGATTTTTTGAATGAGCCGCTGTTCAATCGCCATATGAACATCTTCTTTCTCCCACGAAAGCTCGAGTTTTCCTGAGTCGATTTCTTTCGCAATCGCCCTCAATGCGGTTCGAATGCGGCGCGATTCTTCCAGTGAAATAATTTTTACCGCGGCAAGCATTTCGACGTGAGCGATACTTCCGGCAATATCTTCCTGGTACAACTGCTTATCGAGGTCGACAGAGGAAGAGAATTTGAGAGCTATTTCCGACAGCGGCTCTTTAAACCTTCCGCTCCACAACGGCTGTTGATGTGCCATGAACAAGTCCTCACTCTAGTGTTTGTGATAAAAAAAATACCTGACCGTCTCTTTCGTGACGTCAGGTATAAAAAAGGGATACTGTCAGGTCATTCCCGGACAACCCACACTTTTGCTTTTGCACTGACTTTAGTATGAAGTTTCACGGGGACCTCGAATATGCCGAGGGTTTTGATCGGCTCTTCAAGCTCGATCGTCCGCTTGTCTACCGTGAATCCCTTTTCCTTCAGTGCATCGGCGATCATTTGGGAAGTGACGGAACCGAACAGTTTGTCATCCTCGCCGACTTTCATCGGAATAGTGACGGAGAGTTTTTCGAGTTCAACGCCGAGTTTTTCCGCTTCCTTGAACTGCTTTTGTTCCTGCCGTTCGTGTTGCTTCTTTTCTTCTTCCAGGGCGCGCAGGCTGCTTGTCGTTGCCCGGTACGCGATGCTCCTCGGAATAAGGTAATTCCGCGCGTAGCCGTCCTTCACTGCAACGACTTCGCCGATTTTTCCCAGGCTTTCATAATCCTGACGTAAAATGACTTTCATACTTTCTCCAGCATTCTTAATGAGTGCAATTTATTTAATGGCGTCGGACACAAAGGGGAGCAGCGCAAGATGCCGTGCTCGCTTGATCGCCTTCACCAATTGGCGCTGGTGTTTGGCGCACGAACCGGTAATACGCTTGGGAATTATTTTCCCTTGCTCGGTGACGAAACGGTACAATTTTTTTTCGTCCTTGTAATCGATGTAGATTTCTTTCGAGTCGCAGAAACGGCATGTGCGTTTTTTTCGAATTGCATTCGAGTCGCGCTTTTCCCGCCGGTCGTCGCCTCCTCGCCGATTTTGACTTTGATGGAACACGGTGAATTCTCCTTTTAAATTCTATTGCTGGTTTCGAAAAAGTTTGGTGAAATTGTCCACTTTATGATAAGTTAAGCGACTACATCTCCGACGCCGGGTGCTGCCGCCGCTTGACTTTTTAGGAGCGCAGTGGCGATTTCTTTTGCTTTCAGCGCTTTCTTGTCCAATTGGATCGTCAAATAGCGGATAATTTGCTCATCCAATTGATAATGCCGGTCCATTTTGGCGATGAGGTCGCCGGGACCTTTGAATTCAAAGAAAGCGTAGAACCCGTTGTTTTTTTTGTCGACCGTATAGGCGAGGCGTTTGCGGCCCCATTTTTCCAGCGAGCGGACCTCGCCGCCGTTTTTCACGATGACTTCTTTGACTTTTTCGATGACGGCGTCAATCTGGGCGTCATCAAGCGCCGCATTGACGATAAATGTCGTCTCGTAAATCTTGTGTTCTTTTTCCAACGATATGTCTCCTATGGACGTGTAATGATGGCTCCATCTCTTTTATGATGGAACAGGGTGTTGAGTTTAGATTAAAAGTTAAAAATTTACGACCAATTACATGGATAAATAAACAAAACTTATAGCGTAAAACTTAGAACTTAATACTTAAAACTTATTTACACTGTCATGTCATCGTCTAAGAACGATCTATTGAAATTGTTCATAGCGAATTCAATTCCGTGAAGAACCAGAGCGAGCACGGCGTCGCATGCATGCGTAATCATCATTTCAGAGCGCTGGATTTCTTCCTTATCAAATGGAGAAAGCACGTAGGCAGCCATTAACTCCTTTCTATCTTCCGTTGGACATGTCGGACCTTCGATGCCCAAACGCAATCGCGGAATATTATCCGTTTGCAGATGGTAAATGACAGAGCCGAGTCCGTTGTGTCCGCCGTCGCTTCCGTTTTCCCTAATTCTTAAAGTCCCAAGCGGCAGTTGAAAATCGTCGACGATGATCAGCAGGTCCGAAGCCGCGACATTGAATTGGTCCATCAGTTGAAGGACGGCCATTCCGCTTTCGTTCATGTACGTCGACGGAGTCGCCAGAAGAAAGCGCCGGCTTTCGATTGCACACTCAGAAAAAAAGAATTCCCCGTTGCCTTCTATCATGGGCGACCGTAGCGAGCGCGAAAGCGACGACACAACATTGAAGCCGACGTTGTGTCTCGTCAGACCATACCGCTTGCCGGGGTTTCCCAATCCGACAACGCATGCTATTTTCTCTGAATCTGCTTCTTCGTCAAGGAAATTCTGCAATGAGGGAGATGCTGATTAAGAAAAACGTTTCAAAGAACAGAGATTAAAAATATTTCTACCGAACGCAAAACTATTTCTTTTCTTCCTTCTTAGAGGGAGCTGCCGGGGCAGCTTTTGCTGCGGGTGCTGCCGCTTTGCCCGCTGGAGCCGCCTTTGCACCCGGTGCCGCCGCTTTTGCTCCGGCAGGTGCACCTTCCGCGCCTTCTTCACCCTCTTCTGGCTTCTTGCCCTTAGCAATAACTTCGGGTTCGGCAATGGCAGTTGCAGCAGCCGCGTCGGCAGGTGTTTCCTCTTTCAAGATGGTCGGAGGAACAACTGCGACAATCGTACTGGATTCGCTTTCGAGAATCTTGACATTGTCGACCTTAATATCGCGAATGTGGATGGACTGATTAATTCCAAGTTCCGCAATATTTACTTCAATATGATCGGGAATGAATTTCGGTAAGCAGGATACTTTGAGTCGGTGCATCACATGCTGAACGGTCCCGCCGTCTTTGACGCCTTTCGGCGTGCCGTTGAGCATCACAGGCACCTCGATGGTTAATTCTTCGTCTGCGCGAACGCCCTGCAGGTCGAAGTGGATTGGTAATTCTGATACGGGGTCGAACTGAACGTTGCGAAGCACGCACGTCTTTGATTCACCGTTGTCAAGCTTCAGGCTTACAATGTGAGCTTCTGAAGTGTAGATGAGCGGCTTCAATCCAAGCGGAGTCGCCGCAAGGTGAATGTTCTTTTCACCGCGCGAATAGTATTCACCCGGAATTTTCCCGGAGCGTCGCAGTGCCTTTATATGTTTCCCGACGTGCGAGCGAACTTCTGCTTGAAGAACTACTTCTGACATATCTTACTCCTTTTAGAAAAACTAATCGTCCTGGGTTTTATCTTTATCAACGTCAAAAAGCGAACTGATGGATTTGTTGTCGAAGGAGCGATGAATGGCTTCGGCAAAAATCTTTGCGACGGACATGACTTCGATTCTCGAAGATGATTGCTTCAGCTGAATAGTGTCCGTCACGAGCAATTTGGAAATTTGGGAGCCGTTAATGCGATCCATTGCCTTTCCTGAAAGGATCGGGTGTGTACACGCTCCGTACACATCCTTTGCACCGGCATCCTTCAGGGTCTTGACTGCGCTGGTAAATGTTCCTGCGGTATCAATCAAATCGTCAACGATAAGGACGTTTCTTCCTTTGACCTCGCCTACGATGTTCATGACTTCAACTTCGTTTGGGGCCGGCCGGCGCTTATCGATCAACACCAAGTCGGCTTCCAGCCTTTTTGCATATGCCCGGGCCATTTTGATTCCGCCCACATCGGGGGACACGACGGTCAAATCGGGAATCTTTTTCTTCCGATAGTAATCAACAAAGACCACGGAGGAATATAAATGGTCAACGGGTATATCAAAGAATCCCTGGATCTGCGGCGCATGCAAATCCATAGTAATAATTCTGTCGGCGCCTGCTTCCGTCAACAAATTAGCAACGAGCTTTGCCGTGATCGCCACACGCGGCTGATCCTTACGATCCTGACGTGCGTAGCCAAAATACGGGATAACGGCCGTCACCTTTCGCGCGGAGGCGCGTTTCGCAGCGTCGATCGTCAGCAAAAGCTCCATTAAATTGTCCCCGGGCGGATTCGTCGGCTGTATGATGTAGACGTCGGCACCGCGGACATTGTCAATGAACTTGACCCAAAGTTCGCCGTCGCTAAAGTTCCGAATATCCAGTTTGCCCAATTCCTCGCCCAGATTTTTCGAAATCTGTTCTGCCAACTGGGGGTTTGCCCTGCCGGAAAAAACTCTTAATCGATACATGAGAGGTTCACTTCGTAAGAACGAACTGGAGTATCGGCTCAGCTGGCCGGTTTCTTGGCCCCGCAACGGCGGGAGACTCTCAATAGCATTTCTTTTAAGCCTATAAATATAAGCAATACCGCGAAAAGAGTCAATAATTTTTTGAAGGGGAGATTTTGAGCGGTACCATGACCCTAGGCATATTGTAAATACACATCGCGATAGTGTTTGAGCTTTGATCATGAAACTAATGCATCGCTGAAGCCTGCACAAGAGGGGCCGCTCAAGGATCCCTTTCTTGACATTCACTCGACTGTTGGCTATTTTCTTAGTGGTTTTCTATGGATGAAATCATTGAACGTGTATTCCAAATTTCAACGTCCTCGGAAGTTGAATTGTACGGGGACATCAGGTGGAGAAAAGAGGCGCCGGAAACTGCAGGCGGAAAATTGGCCGTTGTCATCGTTTGCCACGGCTTCAAAGCGTTCAAAGATTGGGGGCCGTTTCCTGCGATAGGCCGGTATTTTGCCGAAGCCGGTTTTGTCTCCATCGTTTTCAATTTCTCTCATAATGGCATCGGGAAAAATTTCAGGAAGTTTTCGGAACGGGAAAAGTTTTCAATCAATACATTCAGCCTTGAGCTGGATGATGTTGCAGCAATTCTGGACGGAATTTCGACGGGGCGAATTGATTGTCCAATTATCGACAAATCGAAGATCGGAATTGCAGGCCATTCCCGGGGCGGCGGAATTGCGATCATCAAAGCTCAAGAAGATGAGAGAATCAAAGCCGTTGCGGGATGGTCGACGGTTTCGTATTTTAACCGGTATACAGAAGGACAGCGAAAGCGGTGGCGGGAAAAAGGGTATGTCGGACTTCCGTCCATTAACCCAGAGAGTTTGTTCAGATTACGGACGGACTTGCTCGACGATCTTGAGAAAAATGGGGAGAGACTAAATATAAAGCAGGCAGTGCACGATCTGAGGAAACCGCTGCTTTTGATCCATGGAACCAACGACATTCCGGTTCCGATTGAAGAAGTAAAAAGCCTCTACGATGTTTCAGATAAGACGCTGACTGATCTCATCCTTCTGGATGGAATTGGCCATATGTATGGAGCGCGGCATCCGTATACAAAACCGGCTCCGGCCATGAATCGAGTTCTCGAATTAACTTCCGCCTGGTTTCATAAACATTTGTGATAATAGTAGGAGACATGATGGAAACAACAGGTCCATTTTTCCAACGTGCGACGGTATTGCCGTTGACGGGAGAAAAATCAACCATCCTCGTTCAGGCTGTGTGGATTGTAGTATTTGCTGCGCTGACTGCTCTTGGAGCGCAAGCTGAGATTCCCCATCAACCTGTTCCATATACGTTGCAAACATTTTTTGTTCTGCTGGGAGCTGCATTCCTGGGAGGCCGCAACGGATCGTTGAGCCAACTGTTGTACTTGGGCATTGGAATGGCCGGCGCGCCTGTTTTTTCTGGCGGCAGTTTTGGCTTCGCGCGAATGATTGGGCCGTCGGGAGGATACCTGCTCAGTTTCCCGATCGCGGCGCTCTTGGTGGGACATCTTATTCAAATCCGTTCCGGATATTTGTGGACTTTCGCAGTAATGTTCTTAGGACTTGTTGTAGTTTTTGCGAGCGGGGCAACATTTCTGAATCTTTTTTACCTCCATAATTTTGAGGAGTCGCTTGTCAGCGGATTTTTGATTTTTTCATGGTGGGATTTGTTGAAGCTTTCAGCAGCAGCAGCGATCTACAATGAGTTTGCGAGACGATATAGGAAGCTCCCTGCATAGAAAAGCTCTTTGGCAAAACAAAAAGCCTCTCAGTCTATGAGAGGCTTTTTTGTTTGAGAGTTTATGAATTTTTCTTATTGTATCATCCTGGTTATTAAGATTGCACAGAGTGAAAGGGAAGAATTGCCATACTGCGAAGGGATGCAGCTTACCGCAGAAGAGAAGACTGAGTGTGCGAGTGGACAATTGTCATGTTAATAATATTTCTTCTTCAATCTCAACGACACGTTTACAAGCGATATCAACACCGGCACTTCAACCAAGGGACCAATCACCGCTGCAAATGCCACACCGGAATGAATTCCAAATACGGCAATAGAAACAGCGATCGCTAATTCAAAATTATTACTTGCTGCTGTGAAAGATAGCGTCGCTGACTTTGCGTATCCCGCCCCGCTCTTTCTCCCAAGATAGAATGAAATGCCGAACATTGTGACGAAATAGACAATAAGGGGGATCGCAATGCGAACAACGTCAAGCGGAATTTTAAGTATGTATTCTCCTTTGAGAGAGAACATCACAACGATCGTGAACAAAAGAGCGATAAGCGTGATGGGAGAAATTCTCGGTATGAATGTTTCTTGATACCACTCTTTACTTTTCAGTTTCAGCAGTATGAATCGCGTGATCATTCCGGCTAAGAATGGAATGCCGAGATAGATGAAAACACTCTTTGCAATTTGGGTGATGGTGATATTGACGACGAATGTCTGCAGCCCAAACCACGAAGGGAAGATCGTCAGAAACAAGTAGGCATACAGAGGGAAGAAAAGAACTTGAAAGATCGAATTGAACGCGACAAGGCCTGCAGCGTATTCCGTATCGCCTTGAGCGAGTTCGTTCCATACAATGACCATGGCAATGCAGCGAGCCAGGCCAATTATGATCAGTCCGGCCATGAATTCTGGATATCCATGCAGAAATATTATTGCGAGAAGAAACATTAACACCGGGCCGACGAGCCAATTTTGAATAAGCGAGAGGAGAAGCACTTTTCTATTCTTGAACACATCGCCGAGTTCTTCGTACTTTACTTTCGCCAGGGGCGGATACATCATCAGGATGAGCCCGATAGCGATCGGAATGTTTGTTGTTCCGGAGCTTAACGAGTCCCAGAAATCCGCTATGCGGGGCAACGATGATCCAAGCCCGACACCTAAGCCCATGGCTAGAAAAATCCAAAGCGTCAGGTATCGATCAATCAGTGAGAGTTGCTTGCGTATGTTGTCCATGAGTTCTTATCCTATGTGGACGCAAGCAAACAGAATTGTTTCTTTCCCAAAGGGCCTTCCGTTGTTAATGTTGTTAATGATGGATTGTCAAATTGCTCTATGATGCCTTTGTGATCTTCTGTTCATTGAATCTGGTGAACGTTTTTCTTATTTCATCACGAACACGCCGGAACACAGCCGCAACTTCTTCTTCCGTTCCGACGGCTTCAGCAGGATCGTCGAATCCCATATGTAATCTATGATGAACCTTTCCAATGAAGACAGGGCATGTTTCTTTCGCATTATCGCAAACTGTAATTACGTAATCGAAAGAATCGTTGATAAACTCCTCGACATCCTTTGGTTTATTGCCGCCGATGTCTATACCGACTTCTTTCATCACTTTTGAGGCGAGCGGATGGACGCGCGCCGCGGGGTTGGTTCCCGCTGAAAAGACATGAAGTGAAGGATCCAATGACTTCAGAAATCCCTCGGCCATTTGACTTCGGCAGGAATTGCCAGTGCAGAGAATGAGAATCTTCGGTTTCATTTTGTCCCGGAAATGGTTATCGAATTCAAACGCGCATTGTCGAGCTTGTAATCGTAATGTTTTTCAGAGACGATGTCAACATTCTTGAAACCCGCGTTTTTAATGATCGCGATGTATTCGTTTCTGTCGATCGCCCCGCTGATACATCCTGCCCACAATGCGGCGTTGTTTCTTTCTTCCACGGAAATGGCGCCATCAACAACGATATCGGACACGGTGAATTTGCCTCCCGGTTTCAGGACGCGATAGATTTCCCGGAATGCGTTCTCCTTGTTTGGCACAAGATTGATCACGCAGTTACTGATGACGCGGTCAACAGAAGCGTTTTCAACCGGCAATGCCTCGATTTCGCCGAGCCGGAATTCGACGTTTGTTGCATTGATTTTCTTCGCGTTGATTTTTGCCTTATCGATCATTGCCTCTGTCATATCGACGCCGATGGCCTTTCCAGTAATGCCAACATGCCGGGCCGCGATGAATACATCAATGCCGGCGCCGGAACCGAGGTCAAGAACCGTATACCCCTCTTTCAAATCAGCAAACGCAGTCGGAACACCGCAGCCAAGCCCCAAGTCAGCCCCTTCCGGCAAGTTTGAAAGATCCTCTGGATGGTAGTCCAACGACATCTGCACCAGGGATTCGGAGCCGGTTCCGCAGCAAGAACTCTGCCCCGAACCGCAGGAGGAAGTTTTCGTGGCAATAACAGAAATCTGGCCCTTTGCTATCTGTGAATACTTCTCCTTAACGTTTTCTTTAATTTCCAGGTCGGTATTCATGAGGAAAATCCTTTCATCAATTATTGTTGATATGTTAATTCAAAAAAATTAGCAGCAGATCTGCATTTTGTTCTTTACTTTTTCGAGCGTCAATCGATCTTTCTCAATGATCGAATCATCGTCAACCCAGCCAGTGAGTGAAGAGAGAAGTTCTTTTTTCATCGGGTCGAGGCTGTTCGTATCGATCCGATAGTAATTCCATTTTCCTCTTTTTTCATCTTTGATGAATCCAGCATCGCGAAGAGCAATCAAATGATGAGAGAGCTTTGACTGAGCCATATTAAACGTTGCCATGAGTTCGCAGACGCACGCTTCCTCATGTAATAGTACGAGGAGCAGCCTGATTCGAATTTCTTCTGACAACGCTTTAAGTGCTGTGGTTACTTCGACCATACTTTATCCATCAACTAAGTTTGATACGTAAAACTAACAAAAAAAGTTGCTCCTGTCAAGAACTATTTTTGCTAAAGTCGAGGTATTGACTCCATCGTCTGAACAACTCCGCTGTTGCCCGGGCGTCGCCGAGGCAATACTCAGCAATGTCATGAAATCGCTTTTCTTCGACCAGCTTTCCCATATCAAGCCCGGTGATCCCGTGAGCTTTCGGACTGTCGATGCCGAACGATTTGCAATAAAAATCAAGGCTGAATCTGCGCGTAGTATTGTAGTACGTGAGCTGTTCCAAAAGGTCGCAGTGCTGACTCGCATCGTACCGGTAGGGAACAAGGTTTCGTGTCGGCTGGACGTTTAAGAGCGCCGATCGGACCATCAGGAAGGGACAATCGAATCCCCGGCCGTTGAAGGTAATGAATTGGTGGTATGATGCAATCAGTTTCCAGAACGCTTCGAGGATTTCTTTTTCCGATCCGGATTTGTATTGCACAAGGCCGTCCGCAGCGGTGAACTCTTCTTTTGAATCCGATTGAAAGAGCACTTTCCCCATGTTTGTATCCGGATTCAAAAGAGCAATTGCCACAATCTGAGAAGTGAGCGCGTGAAGGTTCAAGTTCTGTTTTGCTTCTTCAATTTTTTCCTCCGTGTCGGCGAACTTAAAAAGATATTCCCGCGTCGGTTGGTCGAACGAATCGAGCGGGAGGGCAAGCGTTTCGATATCAAAGACGACGCGTGTCATGAGCGTGTGATCCTATAATGTTTTAACCCCCAGTTAGTTTCTCGAGCAGTAACTTTGATAACGGTGAAGATCGGAATTGCAAGCACCATCCCGAGTATTCCGAGCAACTCGCTGCCGATAAGGATGGTAAGCACGATAGTCAAAGGATGCATATCCAGGATTTTCCCGTACACGTTCGGCTGGATAAACATTTGGTCGATTTGCTGAACGACGAATGTCGTGAGAACGATCGGAAGCAGCATGCGAAAGTCGCCAAACTGAATCAGCGAGGCGACGATGATTGGTACCGCGGCGATCAATGGGCCGGCCATCGGAATAATATTCGAGAATCCGCACACCATGCCAAAAATTATGGCGTATCGAAACCCAAGGATCGAATATGCGCCGATGTAGAGGAGTGCTACGGACATCAATTCGATGCACACTCCCCTGATGTACTTGCCGAGTTGTTGTTCGAGTTTATAGATCACATTCAGCGACATTTCGAAATATTTGTTCGGTATGTTTTCGATGAACGCTTTCTGCATTCGGTCATAGTCGTTCAGCAAGAAGAAGGTTATGAACGGGACAATGATGAACGATCCGGCTATGCCGAGTGCGCTTGTCATTGCGCCTTCGGCCTTGGTTGCAAGGACAGGGAGCGTTGTCTCAATTTTTGTCATTAAATCGCTTGATTTGAGAAAAGGGAGACTCCCTGTTATCGATGAACTGAGCTGGTTTAACACAAGGTTGAGGCGGTCTCCTGTTACGAACACTGCAATATTTGTAATCTGACGCACGATAACGGGATATACCGTCAGGAAGCCGCCGAACGATAGAGAACCGATAACAAGATAGAGGACAAGTATTCCGACGGCCCGGGGTAAACCTTTTTTTTCAAAGAAATCAACAAGGGGTTTCAGGATCATCGTCATGGCAAGCGACAGCACAAGGAGAAGAAAAATTTCTCCGAACAGCGAGAGGATAAATATCGGCGCAGCGATGGCGAAAGTAACGACAAATACTTTCCAATACCGGCTTGTAAAAAAATTATCCATTGGACTCCGTGATCCGATAGTTTTTGAGTCCCCAGTTTGTTTCACGTGCTGTTACCGTAATAACCGTGTAAACCGGAATTGCCAGCACCATTCCCAGAATCCCCAGCATTTCGCCTCCTAAGAGAATGACGATAAGAATCGTCAACGGATGCATGTTGAGTAGCCTGCCGTAGAGGTTCGGTTGGACGAAAATATCGTCCAGCTGCCGCACGACGACGGTTGAAATCACGATCGGTATGATCATTCGAAAATCGCCGAATTGAATAATTGACACAATCATGACTGGAATCGCGCCGATAACAGGCCCTGCCAACGGGATGATATTTGCAATTCCACTTACCAGTCCGAGCAGGGTCGCGTATT